>Ga0078894_10000234_pt1 | contig 37221 bp, 37 predicted proteins | sample LauGreSu1BDMLBSD_2_FD_67506 | JGI IMG/M metagenome (GOLD analysis project Ga0078894, IMG submission 67506) | Freshwater lake microbial communities from Lake Michigan, USA - Su13.BD.MLB.SD (version 4) (version 4) | ecosystem: Environmental > Aquatic > Freshwater > Lake | place: Lake Michigan... | reverse complement strand
TGTACATATATATTATCCTTAGAGTTAAAGTTACTAATTGTTTCTGTTCTATTTAAAAGCTGTTTAGTCCTTTAAAATTCTAAACCCGTCGATTTCGACGGGTTTATTGTACATACAATATACCTACTTACATTATAAGTATTCTTCACCTGAATCTGAAACTCCTGACCTTCTCTTGATTGCTTTCACTAGGACATTTAAACAATCTTGCGGGTGATCTTGAATTTCTTTGTCTGTAAATCTTATGATAATCCAGCCATTAGAAGCTAACTCTGAATCTCTTCTTTTATCTTTTGAAATCTTTTCTTGATTGTTGTGCCAAATTTCACCATCTGCTTCAATTCCAATTTTCAAATGTGGAATAGCTGCATCTAATTGATAATCAAAAGTTGGTCCAGCAGAATATTGAGCATAAAGTGGATAAGGCATGTTTACAGTCATTACTAATGAGTAAAGTTTTTTCTCAAGATTAGTAAACATCTTTGATTGAGGTCTTTCAGCTTTTTTAGCAACTACAGTTCTTGTATATTCATCTTCACTGTGTAAAGCAAGTCTCAATTCTTCTTGTGCTTCGTAGTTCATAGGTAATGAATTGTTTCCACCAAATAATGGTGTCCTCAAAACTCCATACAAACCATCATATTCTTCTTGAAGAGGACCAAGTAATGCTCTACCTGTAACAGGTTGCATAGATTTCAAGAAACCTTCATGTGCTGCAGATTTAATTCTTTTAGAAGCAACTCTTGTATTGTCTTTTGAAATCTTTTCTTCAATTCTTTCTTTGTAAATTTCATTTGAAATTGAAGAAGCCATTTTGTACATCTTGTTTCTTTGAGCAGCAGTTGGTGCTGGAGGACCACCAGGAGCAGGTGCACCACCTGGAGCACCACCACCAGGAGGAGGAGCACCCATATCAGGTGGCATTGGAGGAACAGCTCCACCCATTCCATCATCTCCCCCAGTGAAACCTTGCCCTGAAACAGGTCCACTTGAGAAGTTTAATGAGAAGTTAGGAGAACCAAAGTTTTGATCATTGATAAAGTTAGCACCCTGTTCAAAACGAAGTCTTTCAATTTCTTGGTCTGAATCAAAACCAAAAGCTTCTATCAATGAAACATTTGAAATAACACCATTTTGGTTTGCAGTTACAAGCATTTGCAACTTACCTGTGTCATCTCTAAGTTGAAGATCATCAAATTTGATTTTAGGATAAACAAACTCGTCTTGTCCTCTTTCACCCTCAACTACAAAACCATTCCATTCAGCAACAGGTTTGAAGACATTATTCTCAACCCAGTGAGCAACTTCTCTTCTAAATGTCTCTAATCTTTGAGCCATAGCAAGAAGACCAACCTGAGCATTTCCGTAAGTTGGACCCTCACCATTTAAGAGAGCCTTGTTGAGCATAACACCATCTAAGATTTCTTGCTCAATTAATTCAAATTCACCAGTAAGAGGATGAATTTTACCTGTAGCTCCATACCATTCCATATCAAAGTTATGGTGAGTTACAAGTGTTAAGTTTGGATCATTAGCAATAGAAGCTAATTCATCTTGAACATTATCAATATCTTCTTGTGATGCTGGTCTTACATCACTACCAATCTTAACTACTTTAATTGGAATAATTAAACGGTCAGCAATCATGAACTGTGCCTGACGTAGTTTATCTTTGTAAGTTAAGATTGGGAACAATGGTCTGATCATAGAAACTCCATAATCTTCCCATGAGTTTGAACCATATTTGAAATGATAAATGGAAATAGGGCTCAACTTAATTGGCTCATTTCTCATAATCATCTTTTTGACTTCTTCAGGAATTTGGTTGTAAATTTCTTTAGGATGTCTTTCATTTACAACACGAACTTCTTCTGCTGATGGACGATAAGCATAAGTTCCAGGAGTGTCAATCATACCTGAGGATTTAATTACATTGTCAGGATTTAAAATTGTAACAGATTTCCAAGTAGCACCATCATGAGTGCATTCTTCATTTTTCTTTTCATTCCAGTTAGTGCCATGACAATGTGGACAATCAATTGAAAGAAGAGGAAAACAGTCACCTAATAAGTGGTAAGTTTTGGAAATTTCAGGCAGCCATCTTTGAAAATTAAGTTTTTCAACAAGTTTTTCGTAATAATCTTTTACGTATGCTGAAGAACATTCTAACTTCCAACCTGAAAATGGATAGTTAGTATAGAAGTTAATAGCTGCAGCAACTTTTGGTTCATTGTTTCTCCACCAGTTTGCCCAAAGATAAACTTCACGACGAGCGTTTGGAATTTGAAACGAAGATGGAGTAAGAAACGGTGAGTAAAAGTTAGGCGAGGTTGTAATTGTGTTTACACTAGCAGTTTTTACAGATGGACCTAAACCCAATCCTATTCTACTGTTTGCGTAACTTCTTTTTACATCATCCCCACTACTTGATTTTGTTCCTTCACCTGTTACTTGATTTGCTGAAGTTCGAATAGCGGAGGCAAGTGAAATTCTATTTGCCATTTGATATATTATACCCAGGTTTGATTAGATGGGACATTCTGCCAAAACATAGGAGCTCCCTTACCTGAATTGGCTCTAGTGTATCCTGCACCATTAAAGAAATACTGGGATCCATTTCCTCTTTCTTTGGTAGACATGTTGACATCTACATCGTCTTCATCTCGTATTTCAGCTAGTTGACCCTCTAAACTTTCAGAGGGTTCAAGCGAAACTTCTTCAACATTGTCAGATGAATTATTTACTATAGAAACTTTTGAAGGGTTGAGTACTTGTAATGTTTCAGGAGCTAGAACAAAAACGTTTTCATCATTTTGTTGCACAGCTGCTCCACCAAAACTTGCTTTAACTACTCTATACCACATACTAATCTTCTCTAAGTTCTTCTAATGAGTAGTCAAGTCCCAATTCGTGAGCAAAATTTTTCAAATCATCATCTGAATATTGATGTCCCCAATCTTCGTTTGCATCTGAAAGAAGTTCTTCAATAGTTTTGTCGATGTCTTTTTTGTTAGTTCTTTTAGCGTCTAATTGCTCATCTTTTGGAACATCCACAACATTTTTCTTTCTAGTTTCATTGAGGATTTGTTCTTGATTTTTCTCTACTTTGCTTGCAGATTTATTAAGATGTTGTGAGACTGTCATATCGTCTCCATCACCAGCATCTTTATTTATCTCTTCTGAAATATGCAAAGGATTAGATTTCTTGTGAGAAAGTTGTTCTGCGAATGAACTTTCCATTTCACCACGATGACCCATTAATCCAGCATCTTCTAATTGTTCTTCTCTCACATGTTCAGTGTCAGAAGAAGTATTATTAAGTTTTCTAAGGAGTTCTTCCAAATAAGAAGTTCCCTTTTGATCTTTTCTTTCTGGAGCAAGTTGATCATTGATAACTTTAGTATGTTCAGACTGTGCTTGCTTAGGTCTCTTTACAGGTTTGTCATCTTGTTGATGACCCCATTTGACAGCTTTATTGTCAGATAATTGTGTCTCAATTGAATCTTCGTAGTTAGATTTGTTTCTAACTTTATTTGCACCTTGTGTGCTTTGATCAAATCTAGCTTCATAACCGATTTCACCTTCGGTTAATTTCTTAGATCTTTCACCTTCTTTTAATTCAAGAGCATTAGCTTCATTATCTGGATGTGTATGAACATCAAGTCTTGCCATAACTTCATCATGAGTTTGGAAAGCAACTTTTAACCAATCTTGATATCCACAGCTAACAACACCATCTTTATCTAATCTGCTGTCAATACAGTTGTTGACACACTTTGAAATTTCCATAGGTACTGGGGACTTGTAACCTTGGAATTTTCCTTTTGGACAGAGTAAATAAGGTTCGTTAGCTTGAGTTGATAAAGTAGTATACGCAACTCTTCTATTTTCTTTAGGAGTAATATAAGAGTAACAATCATGAATATATTTAGATACTTTCTTGATTTTTTGCTCATCGCCTGAAAGAACATATTTTCTAGCAGTTTTCAATGAAGCAATTTTGATGTTTTCATCTGCAAAGTTCATCAAGTCATCAATGCCCTTTAGTGCTTCAAGTTGCCAATGTCCAGATGATTTTTCATTGTTCTTGTATGCTAATCTTTCAAATTTTGCAGCAGAATTATTTTTATCAATAAAGTTTTGTAAAGCCATATAGGAATACCTTAAGATATTTCTTTGGCTTGCTGTTTTGATAGAAGTAAATCTATTCAAAAGATTTGACAATCTAGTTATTCTTTCTTCAGGGGAGCACTTAAGAATTTTCCCTAAACCTTCAGGACCACCAGAACTCATAAAATCAATAACAATAGGATTTGCCATATCAAAATGAGAATGTTCCATATCTTCTAAAGGATTGGATACAAAAGAATGTTTACCCTTAACATCTTCCAAAAGATCTCCGATAACCTTGAATAAACTATCTCCCCCTAAGAATTTATTAATTTTCTCTGGGTCATGACTAGTATATTTTGTTTCGATTTTGTATCCGTTTTCCATATTAATTGCCTAATCCCAACATTGATAGCTCTTCTTTGTCAAATCCTCTATCTACCAATGCACTTTTGATTTGTTTAAGTTCTTCAGTAACACCTTTCTTGCTTTCAGGATCTTTAAAATCACCTTGTTTGGTATTTTTGCTATAATCCTGTAAATCTAAAAGATAGCATACTCTAGCTACAAGTTCACCAGTTGATCTTTTTTTAAAATCAGGTTTTCTATCATAATCTATAGCTGCAGTTTTTGTCTTCTTGCCTTTAGATGCTAAATCTTTTAATTGATCTATTGTGTCTTTTACTTCTTTGGTTTGAATTTTTAATTTATCAAGATCAACACTTTCAGCAGTTTTCTCGTCATCATCTTTTTTGCTTCTTTGCTTTCTGTTATAATCTTGAACGATTTCAACTGCTTTCTCAATCATTGGTTTTTCCCAAAATTTGAGTTTAGCAATAGTTCTTACAATGTCATTCTTTTCAACACCGTGGTCAAGCAATTTACCCACTTTTCCCATTAAAACACGAAATGGATTGCCTCTAGTTTTCTTTTTTCTTTGTTGTACTTTTTGTGATTCTCTAAAATTGTACACTGCTTTGACCTCTGCTAAAAATTCTCTTGCTATTTTGTCAGCATATTGATCAGGACCTGGATCTAACTCTCCGGTTTGTGGATCTTTTGTTCTTTTCTTTGGATCACTTGCCATCTGAGTAGTGTCAGATAAATGATAAAGTTTCTTTTGTAAATCCTTATTTTGAACGTTATCAGCAACAGAAGTTATCTTTTCAGTTAACTTCTGAGGATCATTGCTTGACTTAACTTCGTCAAGCAATTTTTTCGCATCCTTCTTACTTACTCCAGCTTCTTCATTTCCAGTAAGTTCAATATTTTTTGGACCACCTGGACCTGATGCTGCTGGCATTTCAAAATTAGAATATTTATTCATTAGTCTATATCAAAATCTAAATCAATATTTCTGTAAATATCTGCAACGGTTTGTGCTCTGTTTTGAGCTTTTGTCTCAAATTCATCAGCAATGTTTTTCTTAATAGCTAATCTTGATTCTCTATTCTTATTTTGCATTGCTACTCTTTGAGCTTCTCTTGCATCTAAAACTTCTGGATCGATCATACCAAATTGTGATGTATGCTCTAAATCGTTAGAAGTTCTAAGGATATTGTGTGCTCTATTATTAACAACTTGAGACTTTCTTAAGTTGTTAATTTGCTTTTCTTCCCAGCTTTGATGTTTAGAAGCCTTAGCTTCTCTTCTTCTTTGTAATTCAACAACTGATTGTTCGCTGCTAGAAGATTGACTATTGAGGAATTCTTCAGAAATTGCAATCATATCAGGATTGAAAATATTAGCAGAACCTCTGAGCATGCAATCCATATATTCATCAGCTGAAAATGCTTTTAAACCACTAGTAGTAGTTCTTGCATTAGTACCTTCATCGGTTCCATAATCAGCTCTCTTGATAGCACCTAATTCTTGAGAAAGAATTCTGTCTGCAATGCTTTCACCTCTATAGTCTTGGTACATTGAAGCTCCAGAAATCTTTTCCCAGGACTTTTCGAAAATAGAAGCTTCTTTCTTTAAACCAATAGTTTCTTTAGAGATTTTAAATTGATTTTCAGCAGAGTTTGCTTTTAACTCTGCATAAGGATCTTCTTCGATATTAACTTGAGATCCAACAAATCTCTTTTCAATGAAACTTGGGATATTTTCTGTTTCGTTTACTTTCTTAAATCTACTCATATTTGTATCCTGGTATTGCTCTAAGATTTGTCCCAGGAGAAATCTCCTGGGACATTATTCTTGAGGAATTATTTATCGTATTTTTTTGTAAAGAGTGCGTCGATCCACTCTTGGTCACCGTAACCTAACTCATTCTTCCAGTAGTCAACTAATCTGGAGTAATCAGAGTCAGTAAGTGTTGCAACTTTGATCATAGAAGAAACAGCAGCTTTCTTGACATTTGAGTTAAGTTCAGAAGCCATAACATTCTTGATTTCAGCCAAGTCATTACTAGCAACAACAGTTTCACCTAACATAGCATCAATGTATTCTTGCGGAAAACCTTCTGCTAATGCTTTAGCTGCAAATGCTTGCTTTGATGCACTTGATAAGTTTGTAGCTTTCTTCATCTTCATATCAGACTTTGAATAACCAGCTTCTTTCTCAGCAGTGCAACCACAGCTTTCACCAGCATATTTCTTGCCACAGCTTTCGCACTCTTTGTTAACTTCTTCATCTTTCTTTGCAGCGATCTTGACAAGTTGTTCTCTGTAAGCTCTTCTTTGTGCAAGTTTTACAGTCTTATCATTTTCAGCTTCAATTTGTGATTGAATTTTGCTAGCAAGTCTTACTCTTCTTTCATGTCTTGCAGCTAAGATAGTATTAGCTAATGCTTTATCACCAGAAGCAATAGCAGCTTCAACAGCTTCAGCACTTAATTGTGAAGGATGATTGAAAACAACAGATGCTTTCTTTGTTGCTTTCTTAGGTCCTTTTCTGACCATATCTTCATCACCATCTTCATCACCATCTTCATTATCGACATCTTCATTATCGACATCATCTTCATCATTGTCTGCAGCATCTTGTTGTTCTTTAACATGCTTTCTTAATGGTTTAGGGACATCGGTAAGATCTTTTGCATCTTCTTTTGATGGTTTTTTCTTATCGCCAAGCTCTTGAAGCATCTTTTTGGTTTTATCATCCATTTTTTTAGGCTCTTTGGCTTTGGCTAGTCTTTCATTAAAGTTGTCCCAATCAATTCCTTGGAAAACAAGGTCAGAATCAAGAGCTTCTTCTTGAATTCTGTTTGGGAAAATTCTATCTGCCATAATTGTTTTTTCTCCTCAAGAAAGAATACATTAGTGATTTCTTATTGAAAAACAAGAAGTCCTGTATGTATTTATTTAGTTTCTTTATCTAAAATAAGCTTTTTTCCCTTTAAAATCAGCTTATCTCCAATTTTTATTTTGTTGTTTTTGAATGTCCCTTGATTTGCTTCTACAACAAATTGAACATTATTAGATTTTGGAACACATGATTTCTCACTATGAGCATCCATGTCTTTGATATCTAAAATCTCGTAATCTTTATCTAAAAAAGCTAAAGATAAACCAAAATCTACATTTTTATTCCAAAACGAATAACAATCAGGATAATCAAAAGCAAAAAATACAACTTCGTCTTCACCTAAAGGTTTTGCAAACATAAGACCTTTAGATCTCAACTTGTCATTGTCTGCTATAAATCTAATATCGAACTCTGAACTAGGTTCGCTGAGGTTCAGTCAGCCACCAACTTTCTTAAATCTTGAAGAGCTAGCTTTTACACTTCTTGCTTCTTCAAGATCAAATCTGTCCTTTGTTCTACCTTTTCTAAATTCATTAACAGTATTTGTACTAAGATAATGATCTCTTAGTGCTAATCTTGCTTTTTCAGTTAATTCAACTGATCTTCCATAACCTGTAACTAATCCAGCTGTCTTTAAGGCAAAAAGATCATTGTCTGTAATATTTGTTGGGACTGAACAAACTTTTGCATCTTTATTCAATGCCATTTGACTAGCTGCAGTAACTAATTCATCTGTATTAGCATCAATAGTTCTGAGCATTTCGATGTATGATGTGCTGACTTTTGCTGCTTCTCTATTTACAGATGGAGTAATTCCTAAAAGTTGAATTTGAATGTCTGACAATCCAAGACCCTCCATAGAAGGACCATCGAAAAGCTCAGCATGCAAATCTAATGAATGAACTGGTTTAATTGGTATTGGCATAATTTTCTCCTAAATAATTCTATTGTTTGGCAATCTTCTGACTGCTGCATCTTCATCATCTCTATTTTCGTATTCAAATCTATCCAAAAATGTTGGATCATTGATTGCAGAAACACCCAAAGTGTCTGGAATAATTACTTTAGCTCCAGAGCCATCTACTTCATCAGGATGATTTTGTGCTTCTATAGAATTCATTTCATCTGCAGAAACATTTTGACCATGCCCTTCTGGTTCTAATTTTCTTGGATTGACCCAACCTGAAGATGTAGGTTCCCCTTGTCTACCTTTGTCAAGTTCATCTACTTCATCTTCAAAACGCTCATCCCATTCAACTTGGTGCATGAGCATATCAGTGACATTAGCGCCACCACCACCTAGTCCATATACTGCAATTTTTGAAAATATTTTGTCAGATAATGCATATTTATTTTTAGCATCTAAATAATTGCAGATATCAATAACCTTAACAATATTCATTAGACTGAATGTCCTAAATTTCCAAAGAATACAGAACCTGGATAAATACTTTCTGTAGCTGTTTTTTCTTCATCAGCATTTATAAAATCTCTATAAGTAGTAGGCATTTTATTTTTATGCATTTTTGCTTCAGTTGTCATATTTGGATCATTAGCATTTGGATATTGACCACCAGGATTTGGTTTATTCTCTAACTGAGCCGGACTGACATTAGCTTTTCCATCAGGGTTTGGATAATCTTGTATGGTGGTTTCGTTATACTTATCTGACAAACCATCTCTATTTGATTTTGCTGAATTGTCTAAATAATTATTTAATCCATCAAAACCATCTTGACCATCTAATTTAATGTATGACATTTCTGGAACATTATTAAATCTTTCGTCAAATTTTCTTTGTTCACCAGGTACAGGTTCAGTTACTTCGGATCCAAATAATCCAACCGCATAATTCTCATCATCAGGATTAGCTATTTCCCTAGCTATACGAATTAGTTGTTCTTCAGATAAAGCAAAATGAATTCTTGATGGTCTATCTGGATCTTGGTATTCTTCTCTAGGGTATTTGGTGTCAGACTTATATTTATGTCTTGCTTCCAAACTTTGTTCCATAGTTTGCAAGTGTTTTTTATCTGTCTTGAAATTTTCTTTGATGTAAGTGGGAGAGTTTTTCAAGAGACTATCTGCTTCTCTCTCTAAGTTCAATTTGTAATTATGCAGAACTGCTCTGTATTTAACTTGTAATCTTTCTAATGGTGTAAGTTCGTAGTTGATAAAACCCATTTCAACATTTTGCTTATGGAACATTGTAAGTTTTGTTTCAATGTTGTCATCATTGTATTCATTATCTTGATGGGTTCTACTAAGAATTCTTTCAAAGCTGTCATCTTCATTGATGTACATGTTGACAGCGCTATTTTGCCCTTGACTTTTACCAACACCCATGGGTTTTCTGCCAGGAGTAAACGGTGAAGGTGTCCCTCCACCTCCAACACCACCAAATTGAGCTGTTCTTACATTCTTAGACATAATGATTTTTTCTTATTAAAAATATTAATAACCTTTAAAATTTATCTTCTATTTAAGTTGACCATTTTGGATCTTGGTAATCTTTTCATAATTTTATTTGTCAAGCACTCATAACATACTGCAGCAACAGCATCGCATATGTCATCTTTATATCCAGACAGCGCTTCAATGTAATATCTTTTACCCTTCCATTTCTTTTGTAAAAATAAAAATTGAGTTTTAGCTTCTTGTATTTCATTCAATGGAACGAGTTTATTATCGTAATCAAAATAAGCTCCTCCAGACAAATCATAAATATCAATACGATCATCTCGAACAAGTTGAGCTACTTCAGTATATATTTTTTCTTTATATTCTTTGTTGAATTGTTTTTCTACAATAGGAACACCATGAGACTGCAATCTGATAAGAGAAGATTGTGAATTCCACTGGTCAATAGAAACTTGTTTAAATCTAAACCTTCTGTGTAAATCAATAACATATTCTTCAACATCTTTTTCTTTTACGGGCTGATTTTTAGTCATAGGGTTCCAATAATGAATATGATCTATGATAACTCTCTTTAGTGGTTTGAAGTCAGGACCTACTGTTCCATACATGTTTTCAGTATGAGCTACAACAAGAGCATAATAGTCAGAAGTTCTAGCAGGATCTAAGTGACAGAAGTAATCAAAAAATCCAGTTGCAAATTCTTTTCTTTTGACCATTGACATGCTTTTAAACATTCTTTCAATGTCATCTTGCGCAAACATAGGATCAGAAGAAGATGCTCCAAATTCAGCTCCATATTGCATCTGATATTCAACTGGGTTTTTCTTTTTTTGATCATCTAACCAAGCTTTATCAATGTTTGGATTAGTAAGCCAAGTTGGAAGCTTCATAACAAGTGTGTTTTGGTCTTCTAATCTATTTTCATGTAAGTCATAAAGGAGACCAATAGGACCTTTAGGGTTAGAAAGAAGCATCATTTTTCCATCTCTGCCAAATGTAGCTAGAGATGGCTTAAGATCATCGTAAAGAGCATAGTCAACACCAGAGTCAGGATTGTCTCCTGCCATAGCTGCAACTTCGTCCATGATGATTGTCCAACAAGTAAGACCAACAAGACCAGATGCATTACTTGAACCACATCTAAGAACTAAACTACCTGAGAATGGATTAAGACCTTGTTCAGACCTTCTATCATTTTCTTTCCTGTCATGTTCAGTGTAAAAACGCATTTCAAGTTCTGTATCTTTACCAATATAAGGAGCAAAGAATGGAGAAGCAAGAACTGTTTGTTTGATTTTGGAGAAGATTGCTTTTTTAGCTTGCTCTTCATTTCTAGCAACATTAAGTAGGACTATTTCATCAAATTCCATCAATCCATATCTAGATTGAGGATGTCCCATAGAAATCAATCTGTATAGTTCATAAAGTGCCATAACAGACACAAGGAATGATTTACCTGAACGTCTACCAAGTACTAATACAAGCTCTTGAAACTTAAATCTTTTAGAAGTTTTATCCAGTACTTGCATTCTTAATTTTGGATCAAACTCTTCTGCATTAATTAAGTCAAGTTCAGATTGATAGCAGTCAATAATAGGTCTTTCTTCAAGTGTAACAACTTGTCTCTCTGCATCAGGGTTAGTAGCTTCATCTTTTGCAGCTTGATATCTTGTTTTCTTTATTTCGCTGTCTTGTCTTTTGCATTGTAAGCAAGGAGAGTTAACAATACTGAATATTGTTTTAAACTGTTTGCCTTCTTTGTAATTTTTGTGAAAAACTTTTTCATTATCATGAATATATTTCCAAACACATCCATCACAATCAGTTTCATTTATTGTGTCCTCAATTTTAAGGTTTGTATTGCCTTCTTGTCCCATATAAAAACACTTAAGTATAAGTTTTTGCCATGGATAGGGTCTTAGATTACAGAAATAAGGATGTTCTATAAATGTAACAATATCAACAATTTGATCTGGATTAAATCTTGTTTTTTCTGGAAGTGAGGGAGGAGCAACTTCTGCTCTTGTTGATGGAAGTATTTCATCCAAAAACTCTGAAGCATATCCTGAATCTTTTAAAAAATCAGTGACAGAGTTTGCTTGCTGCAATAATTGGTTTTTTAAATCAAGCTGAGATTGCTTCGCTGTATTTGGTTTTCTCATTAATTATCTTGTTGTATCTTATGCCTTAATACTTGAATTTCTTCTCTTATTTTTCTTTTATCTGCTTCAGTGTCCATTTGTTCATGAAGCTTGGCTAAAATCTCAAATATATTAATATTATATATACCTTGATTATCTCTAGCATCCTTGAGCATCATAATCTTGGTAATAAGTTTCTCAACCATTGCTGCTCTCTTAAGTTTCATTTCATTGTTTCTTGAGCAGTCAATACCTCTGATATCATCAAGTTCTACAAGTAAAGCAGTAAGTGCTAGTTGATGTTCTCTAAAAATCCAAGGAGCAATAAGTTCTTCTCTTTGCTCATAATTCTTAAGACCTGAGATGGAAATTTTCTTGAAATCACAATGCATTTCCATATGAGTGTTAACTTGCATCCAGTTTAATTTAGCATCGAAGTGTTCAGTGAAAAAAGCAATTACAGCTTGATTTTTCTTTCCAGTGTCTAAGTAAACATGTTCGACTAAATCTCTAAAAGGAGAAGTACAAATTACACATCTTGGTTCTATAAATTGTGGATAGGAAATGTCATTCATATTATCTGGAGGAAGAGGAACAATTGGTTGGTCTCCCTCTTTCAAATCTCTGAACATTTTTGATGGTTTTTTAGGTCCATCTGTAGGGACAATTAATGCGTCTACAGTTTCGTTATTAGGTTCCATTTTAAGTGTTATACAAAGCTAAACAAGCCGCTTGTAAAAAGCGGCTTGTTTGCTAAAAAGATATAAAACTAATCTCTCAATGCTCTTTTCAATCTAGCGTAAGGAGAAACAGTGTCAGCAGCTTTTACCATATATTCATCTGCTAAACCAAAACTTGAATAGTTGCCTTGAGTAAATTTTTCACTAGTAGATGTTGCATTGCTTAAATCAACATCTGCAGTTCCTTTTCTCATAGATACAACATATTTATTTTTAGAAGCAGTCTTTACTTCTGCTTCTTGGGATTGTGCAATTAAGACATTATTCAAAAGAGTTTCTTCGATATATGGTTTAACTGCAATATGTAAATTTTTCATTCCAACAGAAGAGCCTTGAGCAAGTTCTGCTAATCTTTGTAAATAGTTCAATCCTCTATCATCTGTTTTGATAATAGCATGATCACCAGAGCAAAGTCTCTTAGCAAATTCTCTAGCACTAACTTTTGATAATGTTCTTTCGATAATTGGAGCGCAATCTGAATATTTAGTAGGAACAACAGCAACTTCAACAACTGAATTTACCGCTGTTTCATTATTTTCATCAAATAATACTGAAGCAACTCTGTTAGCTAAATCTAAATCACAATTATCAGCTGCTAATAACTCAACAATCTGTGACTTATCAAAACCTTGATTTTTTAATTTTTGAGCTTGACTACTAGCTACAACATACGCGCCATTTTGATGAGACTTAAGTTCATTGCGCCAGTTGTAAATCATGTCGTTTGGATTATTTTCAGACACTTTATTTTCTCCCCTTAAAAGAAAATAACCCCCAGACATACTTGTATTGTCTTAAGGGTTTTGATGGAACATAATTACATAATACAAAAAAACTTAAAATATATTCCTAGTCAAACAAAAAATCTTCACCAAGCATGCTTTTTAATTGTTCAAGAGCTTTAGATAATCTTTTAGAAAATGCACCTTGAGTAATTCCTAGTTTTTCTGCAGCTTCTTTTTGATCGAATTCTTCAAAGAAATAAATAGTAATAACTTCCTTACTTTTTTCTGGAAGTTTATTAACTGCTTCATGTAAAGTGATTACAGTATCTATGTTGTTAAATGGATCTTCACATTTTTCTTCAAATGTGTGTTCTTCTGAAAGTTCTTCTTTGTGAAAATACTTTTCTGTTAAATATCTAAATAAGTTGATATCTATTCTAGTAGACAAATAATAAGAGAAGTAAGATAAATCTGGATCGTAATTATCTACGAGTTTCTTTAGGACAAAAATAAACTCTTGAGGAAAATCTTCTCTATGTCTTGATAATCTATTATCTTTTTGAATACATCTTTTGACAGAAGACAAGAATAGAGGTTTATAAAAATCTAATATCTGAAACAATAAAGACTGATTTTTTTTCGCTTTATATTCCTTGATTAGGTCATTTATAACTTCATACTTGTCTTCGATCATAAATAGTTTATACAGTTACAAGTTTATGAAACAATATAGGTAAAGCTAAAGTTTTGTTTCCAGTATCTCTCAAATCAATAATAGTATCTACAACTAACTCAATCATAGAACAAATATTCTTAGATGATTGTAAACGTCTTTTGCCAATTTCTATCTTGACACGTATTGGATTTTGAGATTTCTTTTGGTAAGTGACTTTGTTGTAATCTTCACCCAAATACTTACCTAATACGTCTTCCATTTCCAATATAGATAAAACAGTGTCAGGGCTGTATATATTCTTTTCCTTACAATCCTGACAAACAAGTAAGAAATGAAGTTGATAAAGAAGTATGAGAAGCAACCCTTGATCAGTAACTGCTTCTATCATTTCATCAGATTTTTCAAGAACTTTACTTATATCTTTATCTAGTAAAGCTTCAATGAATTCAAAAATATCTGTTTCTGATTTAAATAAACAATTAGCAAAATCATCAACATTTATAAGATTTGTGTAACTGCATATTTTACTTATTTCTTGTGACAAAAGATCAATGTCATAAACAAGAACTTCTTTTTTATTATTGGCAGACTTTGACTTAATTCTCAAGATAGGAGGATTATTAACTAACCAACTCATAGCTTCGGGAGATATTTTTGTTTCTTTTTTACTAAGGATATTATTTATGTGTCTCTTATATCCACCTAAATCACCATATAGAGGATAAGACAAATCAAATATATTTCCAGCTTTTTTGATTGATTGAATTAATGAGTTTCTTCCATCGTAGCTATCTTCTTCATAATATAAGAAATGAGTGCCACGTTTTTTATCTATATCACTGGAGATAACTTTCAAATTTTCTATGTTAGGATTTACATGAAGAAATATTTTATCTGTGTCAAAAAATATTGAAAAACTAGCACTTGATTCAGTAGCATTATCAACAAAGATGAGTTTCTTATTAGGAAACTCATCTTTGATTTTGTTCTTTACTAAATTGATAGATCCAGTGTATATTCTTGACATATTATTGCATCGGGAAGATTAGATATTTAGTTTGGTTTGATTCAACAATCAATAGAGCGAAATCATTGTAATCTTTGAAATTGAATATAACATTTTTAGAAACATGATCTAAAAGTTTAATTATATGGTTTGAAAGATACATAGCTCCAAAATCTTTAACATTCTCTTCTAGTGTTATTTTATCAGATGCTCCACCTTTTCCAGATGTTACTGCTGACAAATTCAATGTATTTTCTTTAAATGAGAAGTTGACAGTATGTGAACTAGATATAGAAGAAATAAACTTCATGGATTTTTGTAGTTCATCTCTAGGTACTGTTACGCTAAAAATATCTTGAGCGTCATTAAAAAAGTTAACTAGATTTTGAAATACAGTTTGATAAGTATTATTTTCACAAGAAGTAAAAAATACACCATCATCCCACTTGATATAAAACTTACTTTTAGTTATTGTGTATTCGAAGCTATCAGAGAAATTGAGCACTGATGTAATCAAATCACTGGAAATTTTAGACAGCAAGATAGATTTTTGGTCTCTATATGTTTGTCCATAAATAGCTATCCTGTGCTTGTCTGAAGCAACAGCATGGAAAAGGTTATCTTCTTCAAATAAAAGTAAGCTTGAGTATGGAAATTCATCATATTCTGGAGCAGTACAGAATGATGTGTTATTGATAGCTTCTGAAATATTTTTAGCATCTAATGTATTGTATTCAGAAGCAGTCGTAAAAAAATCAGAATAAATCTTCTCAGCATCATCAATCAACGAAGTTTCAAGAACTACTTTAGTTTTCTTGTTACCCATGATTAATGAGTTTTTATCTGAGATATAAGCAAACTGAATATCATCGACAGGGAAGTTAGATATTGAGTTGAAGAATGTACTAATATCTACGGAAAAACTCTCATCTGATGTGCAGCTAGTATGCAAATTGAAATAGCATCCAGATATTCCATTTTCAAGAAATATATTAAGATTATTGTCTTTAGGTAGGAAAATCAAAGAGTTATTTTTATTCTCTTTTTGGACAAGTCTAGTTTTTTCTATTCTGTTTACGAATGATAGGAATTTCAAGACTTGTGATTTGTCAAATGTAAATTTCAATGTAGTTGCCCCTGGAATTGAACCCATGTACCAGGAAGAACATTTCCAATTTCTTTGCGGATATTATTTATAAATGTATCTTCATTTGCACAAGAAGTCAATATATTGTCCTTATAATAATTCCAAGCACTATCAACTTGCCGAAGAACATCCATTTTGTTGATGATTAGCTTTGTAACACCATTCATTTGACAAGCTGTAATTACTTCGTCAATATTGAGCCAATCTATTTGTCTTGACCTTCCTGTAGTGGCTCCGTACTCTTGACCAATCTCACGCAACTTTTCAAATCGTTCGTCATCTTTTTGGTATCCTTTAGCTCCAACATAGGTAGAATAACACTTGATAACCCCAACAACATTCCATATTTGCTGATAATTGAAACCATTATTTAATACTGCTCCTACTCCTGTGTTTGAGGAAGTGACGTAAGGATAATCACCAAAGTCAATATCAAGCCAGTACCCTTGAGCACCTTCAGCTAAAAATTTCTTTGGGGAAGAATGAATAAGACTATACATATCAACAAGATATGGTTCTAATTCTGGAATGTCTTTGGCACGAAGACCTGTACGACCAACTTTGTCTTTATAACAAGGGCCATTTCCAGTGCGAGTTGTTCCAATAATTGTATCTTTGGAATCTTCGTCAATATGATCTTGGGTAATTATGTGTGCGTTTTCTGCAATCTTCAGAAGCGTTGTGTCAAATCCAAGTCCTTTAAGATACGCAAGTTCGTCAAATAATTTTTGCGTATTGATAACACAACCATTACCAATGACACTAGGAATGCCATGCAAAACACCACAAGGAACAAGATGTGTAACAATTTTCTCTCCATTGAGGTAAATTGTATGACCAGCATTTCCTCCACCATTAAAGCGGATAACGTAGTCATATTCACCTGATGCAGCCATTTGATTGGCTATCTTTCCCTTACCTTCATCACCATACTGCATACCGATAACTACATCAACAATTGAAGTTTCCATATGCACATTCTACTTCATTGTAGAGATGTAAGCAAGTTATAATTCTATGTCTTTTTCTTCGTCAAAAAATTCTCTGTCATCAACACCATTGAACATATAATCAATTGTGGCATCTGGAAATCTATTTCTAACCTTCCTAATAGCTTCTTCTGTTGAATTATCTTCAAGGGTTAAATCAGTAGTATAAACAACTTCATGATTTAATTTCTCAGCGTCTTCTTCATCGCTGTACATTTCTGTCAATCCAGGAACACTCAACTGATCAGTAATAAGTTTTCCATCTTTATCGGATCCTTTAGATAAAGTTTTGAATGAAAGTGGGTCTGTGTAGAAGAATTTCCAAACACCATTTTCTGGAAAAAGAACAATTGTTGGATAAAGCTCAGAATACTCTCGCATGCCTCTAGATGCTTCTTCTAATTGATCCATTGGATCTTTTGAAGGATCTGATATTGGTTTTTCTTCTGACATAATTTGAAGAGGATCAACATTTTCTTTTCTTGATCTGTTTATGACACGATCAGAATATGTTTCTGGATTGCTATAAACTTTATCAAAATCTAAATCTGATTGATCAATAGCTAATTTTGTAAATCTGTCAGAAAGTTTAAAACATCCTAAATTATCAAGAACAGAAGCAATGCGAAGAAAATTTATCATGATTTATTTTTTGGTGTTTTATGAGACGCATCCTTTTTTTCATCAATCTTGAATTGGTCATAAACTTCAGATGCTTTCTTTCTAATTCTAGTCAAGGCATTATCAACACATTTTGCTGGGACACTTAAATTATTTGATATTTCTTTATATGAAGAATTTAAACCATATTCAACAAATATATCTGCTTCCAAAGGTGTTAATTTATCCATGAGTAATTCCGAATTGATTTCCAATTCTTCTCTGACTATAATATCTTCAAGTAAATTTACTGGAGGAGATTCATCATAAGGATTTTTCTTATCAGGAATATAATCTCCTAATGAGTGATAATTACCATCATCATTTAAAATAAAAGGGGCATCGAGAGAAACTGAATCATTCAACGCTGAATTTTTCATTCTTTTTGCAGATGCGATAGCTGTAGCAAGATGTCTTTTACAAACTAAGTTGACACAAAAGTTTTTAAATGTTGTGTCTTTAGTGCAATCATATGAATTAACTGCTTTATAAACTCCCAATCTAAGTTCTTGCATAACATCTTCTTTATCTCCGCCAACAATAAAAAAGTGAGGTGCAATTTTCTTTAAATCAGGTTCAACCATTTTAAGCAATTTTTTGAATGATCTCTCATCGCCCTTCTTTGCTTTATTAACTATTCTTACAATTCTGAAATCTTCGGTTGCCATCAAAACTCCCGAAGGCACTAAACAATATTATTAATTCATCTTACGCTTTACTTTTTGCGTATTTTTCTATAGTTTTGAGAATACCAGTAGTAACTAAGATATCCTCTGAGACAGTTTGCCTTATGTTTTTTGAAATATTATACAAATCTTCGGATAATTCAATTAAATACAGAGTATCCACAGATTGAGCTATCTTTTCTATTTCAGGATTTCTTTCTGATTTCCTGGTTTTGATAGCTATATACTTAAAGGCAGTAAGAAATATACTAGATGTTTCAATGATAAGACTTGAAAGATTTCTCCCTTCAGCATATGAAGCTTGAATAATTCTAAAAGCAAAAGCATAGTTACAACTTACTATAGCAAATGCAAGCTCCATAGATATTTGCTTTGGAGATTGATCAAGAACTTCTCTAACAAAATCTTCTGTAATTTCACTTACAGAAACTTGTTCTAAAATTGATAAAGCAGTTCTTGGTGAACCTTCTGCTTCTTTTGATATTAATTCTAAAGCGGGGATTTCGTATTCTAATTTTTCACTATTACAAACATCAGAAAGCAAATTAACTAAATGAACATTAGTCATTTTTTTCATTAAAAATGTTTGACATCTTGTGTGAATAGCTCTTAAGATTTTGTGCGGATCAGTAGTGCAAAAGAAAAACTTCAAGTAGTGCTGAGGTTCTTCAACTAACTTGATAAGTGAAGTTTGCGCTTGAGTTGTAAGCATTTGAGCTTCATCAAGAATAAAAATCTTATACTTTCCTGATGTTGGAGCTAAACGAGATAACTGAACAACTTTTTCTCTAATATGGTCAACTCCATTGTTGACAGCACAGTTAATCTCATAAACATCTGGATGTTGGTCATTATAAACAAGACCATCTTTGTCTTGCAATAAATAAGAAGACATTACTCTTGCTAAAGTAGTTTTACCAGTACCGGGAGGACCAGCGAAAATATAAGCATGGGAAGTTTTATTGTTCTTGATCTGTAACTCAAGAATTTCAGCAGCTTTGCTTCCTCTTACATCAGAAAAGGTCTTAGGACGATATTTATTGTAAAAACTTTGGCTAATCATTATCTGACAATGGTATCACCAGAGGTAAGACATCGCTACCTTTTAACAGCGATGGAAGATTTTCTTTTTCCATCCAATAAGGTCCAAAACCAGTTCTTACAAAATATTCAACAATAAATCCATAATCTTGAATGTCAACATTTCTAATCTTTCCATCTAATGCTGGACTAATAGAATATAAAGCTCTAAAAATAATCCATTCTTTTTTGGACTGTTCTAGCTCTTCCCAAAGCTCAGACCAAACTCCAAAACAATAAATTTTAGAACTTCCAAAAGATCTGATTATGTCTTTAGCCCAGGACTGAGTAATACCTGACATGATATAAGGAGGTGAATTTTTGCCTTTATATCCATCCATCTCAACAAAATGAACTAAACTTAAATCAACATACCCAACAAACATGTAGTATTTCTCTACAAGTTGTTGAGCAATGTTGAGGCATTCTTGTGATTCAATAAATTCTGGATCACTCATAATGATAACTGAGTAACTGCTACTACTTGACCATTCTCATCACGAACTGCTGTAGGACCAGTGTCTACACAAAATACATCTTCTCGATCAAATGAAACAAAGTCCATTACAATTCTGCTTACAATGTAGTAAACACCATCTTCTGGTTCGGGAAGATTGACAATCTTTTCAAAATGTGTTTCAACAATTGGAATTCCAACCAAATAACTAATGACTCTTTGCTTAGTTTCCACTCGACAGGGAGTTTCAGACCTTGGTAAGGTCCCATGTCCTGAAATTGTAATATCGTGACCAATGAGATTTACAAACTTTTTGAAATCTGGATACATTATAAATTAATTCCTCCAAGCCCTTCGTTTCGTTTAGGTTGATAAACAAAAGCTGATTGATCTCCGTTAGCTCTTAAATCATTGATAAGAACTCGAGAACCACCACCAATCCCCATCACCAATTGATCATAAACAATTCCAGCAAAAGAAAGCTGCTTAACTGTTACATCTCGTAAACTTTCTTTACGTCCAGTAGTAAGAATAATTTTATATCCTTTACTGTCCCACTCACGAACTTTATCTACAGTTCCATGAATAATCTTTGGTTGATATCCAGGTTTTGCAATTTCAGTTGGATCTCCCTGTTCCCAGAGAGTTCCATCTAAATCGCAAAAAATAGTATAGTTCTTGGTAGCTTGGTCAATATTATGATCCATCAAATCCACCTTTGTCTGAAATGCCAGTTGAACCTAAACCACCCTTGCGAGAAGTTTTATCAATTGTGCTAAATTCTTCTACTTCAACAAGATCATGTGCAGCTAACTTTGCTACTACCATCTGTGCAATACGGTCACCATGCTTGATTGAAAATGGGATCTTATTATGGTTGATTAGAATAACCTTAAGCTCAAAGTCTTCACCATCACCACAATAATCAGAATCAATAGTTCCAGGAGTGTTGAGAACAGTAACTGCAAATTTAGCAGCTAGTCCTGAACGAGGACGAATTTGAATTTCATATCCATTGGGGATATTAACATTCAATCCAGTTGGGACAATCATGGTCGAATGTGGAGCAATAAGAGTTTGCTCATCATATGAATCTTTCAACCAAGCACAAAGATCATATCCTGCAGCACTTTCTGTTGCTTTCTTTGGGATTACTGCTCCCTCACGAAAAGCTTTAATTTCAACTGTTGCTTTAGGGCCGATTGGTCCATTAATTGTAACTTGTCCTTTACCTGATCCTGCCATATTATATTCCTTCCTCATTCTTGATCATATCTGCTGTAATCTCTCCCTCATCTGGATTGAATACAAGTGATAATGGATGTTCTCTACTCTTGAGAGCAATCGTAAAATTGATTAATTCTCTACCCTCGAGATATCTATCCATGTTTGTAAGTTCTTTTATATCATCTAGTGACAATGATGCAGTATACACTCTTTCAGATTTTACATCTTGAAGTTGCAACCAAATGTACTGAATAATGGTTGGCTCATCATCAGTACCTTCATCTTCCTTCAGTACTGCATCTAAAATTTTTACTTCTCTTATTGTAGGTTTTGCCATATAATCATTTTACCATGTCTTTATTCTGTAGTGCTAATATTCATAATCTTTGCATGTAATTATAAATCGTGCTTGTTGATACACATAGTTGTTTAGCAATTTCTTTTATTGATTGTCCGTTTTTTTGAAGATTACGAATAGCAATTATTTTTTCTTCAATAGATAATGAACTAGCATCAATTTTTTTTTGATTTATTGTCTTGTTATTTGAATTGACTTGCGGTTCATATTTGACTATCTTTCCTTCAAAAGATGTGAAAGCTTTTTTTACAGAAGGTAGATTTGCTCTGAAGAATTCTCTATTATTTCTAATTCTTACATCGTTAAAAATTTTGTGCATTTTCTTTTCAACGTAATCATGATCTTCACACTCAAAAAGAATTTCAACTTTAAAAGGTGTTGGATTAGATGTAGAGTCTAAGTCTTTAAGTCTGGTTTTTATATCAGACGTTTTTCCAATCTTATAAGTCCCAGGCATGCTTTCATTTGACAGAACATAAACAAATTTACTCATAGTTTTAAACCAAAAAAGGGTATATAAGAATATATACCCTTTTTAGTTTGATTTGTAAATTTACGCTCCGCAGCTTTCACAATCTGGATTGTCCAGAGAACACACTTTAGCAGTAAATTCATCAGGATTAAAATCCTTCATTTGCTCTACTTCTTTAGGTTTCTCTACTTCTTGGATAGATGCACTAGAGAGATCAATTCCAAGTCCCTTCAATGCTTGTGCCTTAGGTTTAACACGGAGATAGTACATTCCGGTCTTCAATCCTAATTTCCATCCATACATGTGAGCAGAAGAAAGTTTAGATGCAGTAGGTTCAGCCATAAACATGTTCAATGATTGTGATTGATCAATAAAGTATGAACGATCACGAGCCATATCAAGAATAGACTTACCCTTCATTTCCCAGACTGTCTTGTAAACTTCCTTAATCTCAGTTGGAATTTCAGGGATGTTTTGAACTGAACCATTCTCATTAAACAATTTCAGTCTAACATTGTCACTCCAGATACCAAGATTGACAAGATCTTCTACTAAATGCTTGTTGATTACAGCATATTCACCACTCAAAGTATTACGCTTATAGAGATTGGTAGTGAAAGGCTCAAAACACTCATTATTTCCAAGAATTTGAGCTGTTGAAGCTGTAGGCATTGGAGCAACTAATAAAGAGTTTCTCAAACCAAATTGCTTGATTTCTTCTTTGAGTGCTGAAAAATCCCACATACCGGAAAGATCATTTTCAGTAAGTCCCCAGAGGTCATATTGTAATAAACCTTGAGATGTTGGAGATCCTTCAAAAGATGCATAAGACCCATGTTGCTTAGCTAAATCTTTAGATGCAGTAAGAGCAGCAAAGTAAATTGTTTCAAAAATATCTTTATTCAATTTCTTTGCTTCTTCTGATTCAAATGGTAATCCCATCATGACAAAAGTATCAGCTAATCCTTGGACACCTAAACCAATAGGACGATGTTTAAGGTTAGAGTTTTTTGTTTCAGGTGTAGGATAAAAATTTACATCTATAACCTGATTCAAATTAACTGTTGCTTGATACACAACGTCATATAGGAACTTGAAATCATACTTGCGTAACTTCTTATCCTTCTCACGAACTTTACCAGTTGGAATAATTACATACTTTGGCAAAGCAATAGAAGCAAGATTACATACTGCAGTTTCATTCTTGTCTGTGTACTCAATAATTTCAGTGCAGAGATTTGAAGACTTGATTGTTCCAAGATTTTTTTGATTGCTTTTGTAATTGCACGAATCCTTGTAAAGCATATAAGGAGTACCAGTTTCAACTTGTGAATCTAGAATCTTTTCCCACAATTCACGAGCCTTGATAGTCTTGAGTGCCTTACCTTCTGCTTCATACTTCTCAAAAAGTTCAGTAAAAGCTTTATGGTCTGGAGAGTCGTATGCGTCAATTAATCCTGGAACTTGATCAGGTGAGAACAATGACCAATTTCCATCTGCTTCTACACGCTTCATGAATAAGTCAGGTATCCAAAGAGCTAAGAAGAGATCTCTTGCACGTAATTCTTCTTTACCTTGATTCTTACGAAGCTCAAGAAAATCAAAGACATCACCATGCCATGGTTCAAGATAAACAGCAATTGAACCCTTGCGCTTTCCACCACCTTGATCAACATAACGTGCAGTCTCATTGAATACCTTGAGCATTGGGATAATGCCATTAGAATATCCATTAGTGCCTTTGATATAGCTTCCCTTAGCACGAATTTTATGAATGTTGATACCAATTCCACCAGCAGACTGAGAAATCAATGCACAGTCTGATAGTGTCTTATAAATACCTGGAATACTATCCTCATCAATATCAAGCAAGAAACAGGATGAAAGTTGAGGACGATTTGTTGAAGCATTGAAAAGAGTTGGAGTTGCGTGAGTAAAAAGACCTTGAGAAAGCATGTCGTAAGTCTTTTGAACCATTTCCAAGTTATCACGCCAAATACCAACAGCAACTCTCATATAAAGATGTTGTGGTGTTTCAGCTGATTCATTATCAATCTTAAGGAGATATGATTTACGCAATGTCATAAAACCGAAATAATCAAAATTAAAATCTCGATCGTGAACAATCATTGCATCTAATTCTTGAGAATATTTCTGGATTACAGCATAGACCTCATCAGAAATCATGCCAGCCTTATCCCCAGTCTTTGGGTTGATGTAGTCATAAAGCTTCTTTGCTATTACAGAAAAATCTTTTTCAACATTCTTGTATAGAGCAGTGATAGCAATACGAGCAGCTAACTTCCCAAAATCAGGGTGTACAGTGACCATAGATGCTGCAGTCTCAGCACTTAATTGATCAAGTTCTGCACTAGAAACACCATCGTAAAGTCCAGAAACAACCTTAGTGCTTACAATATCTGGATCAACACGTTCGTTCAATCCATATGTAAGCTTCTTGATACGTGAAGAAATCTTTTCTAATTTAAGTGGTTCAGAACTACCATTACGCTTTACGATATCCATACTTAAAAGTCCTCATCAAATGAAATTTGCTCTTGAACTTCTCCAACACCACTCTTTACATAGTCTGCAACACGCTTCTCAAAGAAGTTTGTCTTGTTCTGTAATGCAATGTTTTGCATAAAGTCAAAAGGATTTTCTTTATTGTATATCTTCCCTATGCCCAAATCCATCAAAAGACGGTCAGATACATATTCAAGATATTGTTTCATAAGTTCTGAATTCATGCCAATCAAAGAAACAGGTAATGCTTCTGTGATAAATTCTTTCTCAATAGTAAGAGCAGAATCAATAATCTCAAGAATACGCTCACGGGATAGTTTGTTCTCAATATGATGCTTGTAAAGATGAACTGCAAAGTCTGTATGCAATCCCTCATCACGGGAAATCAGTTCGTTAGAGAAAGAAAGACCAGGCATTAAACCACGCTTCTTTAACCAGAAAATAGAGCAGAAAGATCCAGAGAAAAAGATACCTTCAACAGCTGCAAAAGCAATTAAACGCTCAACAAATGATTCAGAGCCAATCCACTTGAGAGCCCATTCTGCTTTCTTTTGAACAGCAGGAACGGTATCAATCGCATTAAACAAGTGGTTCTGTTCTTCTTTATCCTTAATATAAGTATCGATAAGAAGAGAATATGTTTCGGAGTGAATGTTCTCCATCATGATTTGAAAACCATAGAAAAACTTTGCTTCTGTATACTGTACTTCAGCAACGAAATTCTCTGCTAAATTTTCATTAACAATTCCATCAGATGCAGCAAAGAATGCCAAAACATGCTTGACAAAATGCTGTTCTCCTTCATTTAGTTTTTCCCAGTCAGTGAGGTCTTGTGCTAAATCAATTTCTTCAGCAGTCCAGAAAACTTGTTGTGCTTTCTTGTAATAATCCCAAATGTCATGATGTTCAATTGGGAACAGAACAAACCTATTTTTATTCTCTTGCAGTATCTTTTCCATAATTTTTCGACAATAAAAAATACCTGAAAGAAATCTATCAGATATTTTCTATCCCTTCCTATTTGAGTATGAGGTATTAATTGCTTATTGGCAAGTTAAGTGTATCCAAATTTTTGATCTTTTTTATAAGTTCATAAAACTTTTTACTATATAACCTTTGCGACATAATATAATCTAAAACATATTCTCGGATATCTTCTCTATTAGAATAGTCTAGTTCAAGTTCATCAATTATTTCATTCACACGTTTGTTGAATGCTTTATCTAGAATGTTTTGAGCTAGACTATTATTAACACGAAAACCGCTCAATGTAGCGTCCAAAGACGAAAACGCAAGTGTTGGATTTAAGTTCCTGCTTGCATCTAAAAGCTCATTCCAAGAAGCGTTAGTAGCAATAGTTTTATTCTCTGTTACTGGTAATACTTCCTGAATATTTACGTTAATATTTCCATCATTTTTCTTATTAAAATAATCTGATAAAAATTTAGTTTTCTCTTTAACCCAAGCAGATTTGTTCATTTTTTATAATGCAAATTTGATATCAATAGCAAAAATTCTAGTTGAAATGCCTTTAGTTTTCTTACCAGCAATTTCAGCATTATATTCGCTTTGTCTACAAACTAAAACACTTCCATTAGTTAAGCTTTCAACCTCTCTAGAAGCTAGCCTAAAAGCAGACATAATTGAGCTTAGAGCTGTTGGACCTACCGAAAGTATTCTAACATATTCATGGTCCCTTAAAACATGCAAAATACTTCTACTTAATCCAACTGGGTCTGTTGGTCTCCTACTAGCATCGGGGTCATTAGGGTCTCCTCCTCGAGCCCTTAAGATCCTTGGGTCATTTGCTAAAGTCTTTTGTTTATCATTTGTGATTACAGTGCTCACAGGGTCTTCAATTTTTTCCATTTTAGTTTCCTTCAATACCAACAAGAGACATCTTGTTCTTTATATTTTCTACAGCATTGTAGAACTCCGTAGATGTACAATCGTATAATTTGGGGTCAAATTTGAGTTTTGAATTGCCATTGAGAATGTGTTGTAATATTTTCGATTCGACAGTAGACATACTAATTCTTAGTAAAGAATGAATTTTATTATCGTCTTTGATATTGTCATAATAGCAAACATCATCTCCATCATTTTCTTCAGGAAGATAAACGCTTAAAGCTCTTGGAGAAACTGTTTGATAATCTGGAAAAAGTTCGTTGAACTTTTGAAAAAGCATTGATGAATGCTTGGATAAAATATGTTTTTTGATAATTGCAGTTCTTTGTACTATGATGCATTCTACACACGCGCCATCTTTTTTATGTTCACAATTTTCTAAACATTCATAAGATCTTGGCATTTTATGTGATTTACAAAATGGACATCTTTCAACTTCTTCAAGAACAATACCAGTATCTATTAAATGTTTCCATAAAATATCAGCATGGTGATGAAGGATATGAGTGGATAAAGGATTGACCCATTTTTCACAAACGGGGCATTTTTGAGTAGGATTTCTTTTACCAGCATTATCAGCTTTTACTAGATTGATATAGTTGTGCTGCAATGCTCCAATAAAATAATTCTTGAATTCACCACTACCACCATATCTAGAAACTTTTCTTGTATTTCTAGGTTTCCAATTAGATAATACATTGCAAAAGATTTTAATGTAATCAGATGCAAAATCTTCTTGTGAATCATATAAATAGTGATACTGGCTCCACCATTCTTGCATGTGCAAATAGGGAGGATAAAGCTTACAAACTTCTTTGTAACACCTATCTATCCTCCACTTATTTCCAGACAATAAAGAATCTTGATATCTAAGAATTGCTTTCTCTAGATTTTCCTGTGTAGCTATTTTTGCTTGCTTTACAATATCATCGGTCACTCCGTTTCCTCCTAAATGATATTGTATTATAGTAAAAAAATAATTAAATGTAAATCACTCAGTGCGCTTTATATCTTCTAAAAGCATCGTTAGGCTGTTATTACCACCCCAAGTGTCAATATCCAGGGTATAAACGACATCAACTTTGTCTCCAACCTTGTATTCATCACAAAGATGACCTTTTCTCCAAGCATTTGCGGGGATCCACATTTTCTCTCCATTCGTAAACTTAAACTTTGCATGCTTACCACCAGAGAGAGACTTTATTTCATGAATAACTAAACTTCTAGATAAGAATATTGGGTTGTTATTCATAGAACCAAATGGGGATAGTTTAGCTAGTTGAATATAAGTCTTAAGATTAAGCTCCGAAAACATCATTTTGGCATCAATCTCTATCAACTTTTCTTTGATAGGTTCTCCAATTATATTTTCAGCATACTTATTAAGAGCTTGACGCATTGCTGGAATATTTTTTGTTGCAAGTTCAAAACCTGCAGCAAAAGCGTGTCCTCCGCAAACAGTAGATCCATCTGCTCTCTTTTTGAACAATGCCCAAGCTTCTTCTGACTTGAGAGCATCAAGAATATTAAAATCTCTTACTGAACGGCAAGATCCTTTAGCATATCCATCATTCTTAATTGAACACACAAGAGTAGGCTTGTTGTACATCTCAGCAATTTTGCCAGCAATCAAACCTATCAATCCTGGGTGCCATTCTTCCATACCAATAACAATAATATGATCTCTCTCTAAGTCATATTGTTCTTCGACATGTTTTATAGCTTGTTGGATAGCAACTTCTTGTTGTTCTTGTCTTTTAATATTTGCATTGTTCAATTGATTTGCAAGATTAGCTGCAATAACATCATTATCAGCAAGTAAAAGACTAAGAGCTGTTCCACTATCAGCTAATCTTCCAATAGCATTAATTCTTGGACCTATTTGAAATCCAATAGAAGTAGTGGTAACTTCTTTCACTCCTGCTATACGTAGTAGTTCCTTAATTCCAGGTTTTTTGCTGTCAGATAATTTCTTGCAACCATAACTAACAATCACTCTATTTTCATCAATCATAGGAGCAACGTCAGCAACAGTTCCTAACGCTGCAAATTCTACTAAATCATCTAAAAATTCATGAACATCTAATCCTCTGCTGTCAGCTAGAGCTAACATGACTTTTAGAGCAATACCACATCCAGCTAAAGCATCAAATGGATATCTTGCAAAATCTGGATCTGAACTCTTGAAATGTTCACCAGCATAGTTGGGATCATCTCTATTAGGATTAACAACACCAATACAGTCAGGTATTTTTCCATCATGAGAAGGATGATGGTGATCAGTGATGATTAGGTCTATCCCTCTTGTTTTAGCATACTCAGCAGCTTCAAATGCAACAATCCCACAGTCAACTGAAACCAATAAATGTGCTCCAGCATTGATAGCTTGATCGACTGAATGAACTTTAATATCGTAACCATCTTCCATCCTATGTGGAACTTTATATTCAAAGTTCGCACCCATTTTGTTTAAAGCAGTTACAACAATAGCAGTAGAAGTAATTCCATCTACATCATAATCTCCCCAAACAAAAATCTTTTCCTGATTATCAATTGCTTTATTAAATCTATTCAATACCTTTTGAATGTCTGGAAGTAAATAAGGGTTATGAATTTTAGAAAGATTTAAGTTAAAGAATTTCTTTGCTTCCGAGACAGTTGTAATATTTCTACTAGCTAACACATGAGCTACAGAAGATGGTATTTCTAGATCATAAGCAAGCTCTCTTACAACAGCTACTTCATAATCTTTCATTTTCCAAACAGTTTCAATCTTATTCATATCAACCCTTAATAATCAATTTCTTTTTATTTGACTGGATCATATCTTGAACAGCTTTATCAAGAAAGTCCAAATCATAGTTCTTTGCAAAATCATCAGGATCCATACCAGAGGGAAGAATGACTTGAAAAGCATTCATTTCTAGTTCTGTGATTTTTTCAATGATTTTTTTAGCAGCAATATTACCAGCATCATCACTATCCATAATAAGCACAAGATTATCACAATATCGAGATGCTAGTACTATTTGATACTCAGATATAGAAGTACCACACAATGCGCTAATATTGCATAATCCGTTGTCATAAAAAGAATACACATCAAAGTATCCTTCAACTAATAAAAGATAGTTTTTCTCTCTTGCGTAATTTTTTGCTTTGTTGAGAAAAAATAAATTCTTGTTTCTTTGGTAAGGTTCATTGAGCCACTTACCTTTTACCCATTTATTAATTCTGTCTTGACATTTAGCTGGTTCATGTCCAAAGACTTCCCAGAATGCATTGTAAACTTGATCTTTTAGTTCTGGTATTTGTCTACCAGCAAGAGCTAATAAATTATCGTGAACATCATATATAGGAACAATTAGTCTCCCTCTGAGCAAAGGAAACTCATATCTACTAAATATTGGACAAAAACCAATAAGTTGTTCTTCTAGTAGTTTATTTGATAGGTGTCTAGTTTTATAATAACTTTGAACAAAATTATTTTCTTTGTAATTTCTTATGAATTGTTCGTAGCTCTGTTCACGATAAGACATGATTAATATCATATCACAAGGACAGTAAAAAACAATGAAAGAAAAATAAGATAGTCAAATATTTGGAAAATGTAATGAAAAATTTAAAAAGACTCGAAAGATTGCATGTGAAAATAAGTCAACTGGAAAATAACGGAAGATTTATTGAGTCAAAAAAGCTACACAGCCAGTTTGTCAAAGAAGCTGCAGTGCCAGTAGCACAACCTTATCCTTATGCGTATCCTATCTACCCACAATATCAACAGTATCCACAATATCCAGTTCAATATCAACAGTATCCAGTTCAACAAGCTGCATACCCAATGATGCAACAACAAAGACCTTTTCAACCTCAAGCTTTACCACAGCAACCAACTAGACCTCAAGTTCCTACACCTCAAACTACTACTCAAGCACCCGTTGGACAACCTAATATTCAACCAAATGCTTTTTACTATGACAACAAAACAAAGCAATACTATTTTAAAGGTAAGCCAGTTAGTCAAATGTCTGATACTGAAATAAAAAAAATGCAAGAAGAAATGTTTAAAAAATGAATACAATAAAAAATCCCCTCTTTCGAGGGGATTTTTGTTTAATCCAACATTGCTTTTGCAGCATCGTCAAAAGATATACCACCATCATCATCTTCATCTATTTCATCAAGAGAAGGACCTTTTTGAATAGCTTCCATAAGATCAGCTAATGGTTTACCAAGAACTTTCAATCTTCCACAAAGATATTCAAATGCAGTTGTGGACATATCTCCACGAGTACGTTTGAGTGGTGCAGCTTGATCCATCAAAAGCTTACAGAATTCGTATGGATCTTTAGACTCAACAACTTCCCCAGTATCAGTATTCGTATAAATAAATTTCTTACGAATTTCCTTGATATATTCAAATCCCTTAGCCTTAGCTTTGTAAAGGAATTCATCTACTGGATTTGTAGTTTCATCATCAGTGAACATAATCTTGAACTCACCAGTAACACCAGGTTGACCATAGCGAGTTTTCATGACAAGAACTTTGCTCTTACCACCAATAATTACGTCTTTACCTTCTGCATCTTTTTTGGTAACTTGTCCAGCAGCACCATTAATCTTATTAATCCAAAGACGCATGTGAGTAAAGTAGTTCATAGCATTACCACCAGAAGCAGTCTTTGTCATAGTTCCTGGCATTACACCAGCACCCATGTAAAGCTGATTGATAAGAACAACAATAGTTCCTGATGAAGCTGTTTTTGCAGTAAGATCTTTTGTAAGACGCTTTACAAATCTTGCATGGAGACCAATAGTCTGTACTTGTTCAAGTGACTTCTCAAGTTCATCGTTTGGTATCATGGCAGAAATTGAATCAACAACAATTATTGAGTAATCTCCGGTTTCAACCATAAACTTTAACAACTCACCATACTTTTCTGCAGAGCCAACATTTTCAACAAGAAGAAGTTGTGCAGTGTTAACACCACAAGATAAAGCACGTAAAGGATAGTACGAGTTCTCTATATTGAAAAAAGCACACTTCTTGCCTTGCTTTTGAGCTTCTGCCATCAACTTATATCCCAACCATGTTTTTCCAGATTGAGATTCGCCACAAAATTCAATCAAAGTACCAGTAGGAATTCCCATACCAGCACCCAAAATTGAATCTACTTCAAAAACACCAGTTGGAATAAATTCAATATTCTCAATATCTCCACTTTTGACGCATTTCTCATCAATTCCTAAAGACTTGAGTTTTTGTTTCAATAATCTTTCTTGATCTTTATCGATTACTTCGTTTAATTCTTTTCGTGCCATATTTTTTACCCTTTATAATGAAAAAAGGATGGGATTTCTCCCATCCCTTATGTCAATGACTACTTACCAATCCAACCCATGGTTGAACCATCTTCATCATCTTCATCTTCATCAATAGTTACAGGAAGACGCTTAGGAGCAGCTTTGACAGGTGGTTTTACCTGATAACCAGCATCATCGTCTTCTTCCTCTTCAACAACTACCTTAGCACGAGTAGGTTTTACAGGAACTACTGGTTCATCATCATCTTCCTGAACAGGACGAGCCTTCTTGGTCAAAGCAAAGTCAACAACTGGTTCAATCTCAGCTTCAACATACTTTTGTTTTGCTGGAACAGAAACAGTCTCTGTTTCTTCATCAGAACGAATAGCATCAAACTTGAAGATTTTATTCAATGGATATCCATATGTGTAGAAATCTTCCCACGCTGGCATATAAGGATCTTCTTTTGAATCATATTCATAGCTCTTACGCTCTTTGATAAGATCATCAGGAGTAGGTTCACCAGCTTTGCGCAAAAGCTCAATCATATCATCATCAATATATGTTGGCTTCTTGTCGTAAGCAACAGTGTAGTTAACACTCAAAGGTGGTTGCTTACCTGTAGCTTCTGCAGTGATACGAACACAAGGAGCACTGCGAGTTCCATAATGACGACCATCACCATCGTCATTGGTATCATCATTATAATTTTCTGCGATGTCTTGAGCAATCTTATTGAAAATGCTCTTACCCTTCTTGAGGATCTTAACTGTCCATGAACCATCTTCTTGCATTTCAAGAACATTCTGAGCATATTGAGTTACACCAACATAACCCATCTTCTTCCAAGGACACTGGGAAGGATCTTCATGTCCAATACGATTGAACTTCTTGTTCAAGTGAGCATCTGGAAAAGGAACTGCGACAGTCTTACCACGAAGGTTTGGGTCATTGGTAGGATTAGGAACATACTGCTTATCAGTGAATTCTACAAACATGTAAGGATCACCAACAAGTTTCAGCTTGCGAACTACTTTAGGACTATTCTTGACACTGAGGTCAACGAGAATATCTTGCAGCTTAGGAAATGAATTCTGCTGCTTAGGAGCAGATGTAGCGGATAGGATCATCCGATTTGGGGATACACGACGAATCATTTATTTTCTCCATTTAAGAGCACACAGGGCTCTTTCACTTATGATTTAGTTTATATGATGTTTTTGGTTTTAGCAAGAGAAATTTTAGGAAATTCTATTATTTCTCGTTTTTACTTGAACACTGTCTTTATTATACTGATTAAACGAACTATGATCCCTTGAATACATAGATGAAGAACCTTCATTATTAGCTGTCTGATTAATTCTAGACAACGCTTGATGTTCTCTCAACAATCTATCCATTTGAGAAGCACTAAAATCAATATTTCTAAGGACATTGTTCAAATAATCCAGCATTCTTTTTGAGTGAGTTGCTGGAAATAGGATGGGATGAACAGTAAATGTTGCTATCCCATTTTTGTCTACAGCTGTTCCAGTAGCAAGCTTGACAGCCATTTCTTTTAAAGTTTTATGAGCTTGAGAAATCATTTCATAATGAGCATGAACAATAGAAATCATTTCAGTCAATCTGTTTCTATATTGAACCTGAAGAGAATAAGCTAAAGCAAAATCTTGAAAATCAAATCCATTATTTGGAATAGACATATCCCAATTTCGAATTTCATTTCTTATTGCAATCTCATCATAATGAGGAAGCATATTGATGCTTTGCTGCCAAAGAGCAACTTCTTTAGCAAAGCTTTCTTCAGTAACTCCCCTTAATCTTCCAACAATTTCCTTTGCAAAGTTAGGATCTTGCCAAGAAACTGCTTCAGGCATTGGAGACCAATCTATAGATGCTACGACAATAGCATTCTCTTCTTTAAAATTATCATCCGTCTCATCAGAGAAAGACGTATCTGATAAAAAATTGTCTAGTTCATCAAAGTTCATGCTATTCCTCAATCAAATATTTCGTCATCTAAAAGATTTGTGATATCTTCTGTTTTATCATCAGCGACAGTTCTTTTTGTCTTGTTCATTATATCCTCAAGAGACAAAGAATTTCTGTCTTTCAATCTACTCAATTTTTGTGCATTTTTTTCATCTTTTGTACGTTGAGCCACTAACTGATCCCAATGCTCCATAAAGTCTTCAAAAAATTCAAATTGATCAATATCAGTTAAACAAGACAAAGCTTCTTTTTCAGCTAATGCAGCAACCATACCTCGATTTGGACGAGCCCTATAACAGAAATCTTTGACATCTGTGTAAGGTTGATGTTCAATAATTTCTACTGCTCTTGTTCCAACACCCTTGATTGTAGATAATGGTAGTAAGATTTCACCTTTCTTATTGACACTAGTTTCAACACCAGATTCATTTACGTTAGGTTCCTTGACTACTATCCTATCTTGTGAACATTCTTTTAATAAGACAGCTAGCTTATCTTCATCTAATCTATCAACCTGAATACATGCTGCTAACCATTCAGATGGGTAGTAATTACGTAAATAAGCAGTGTAATAAGATAAAAGAGCATATGAGCATGCGTGACTTCTATTAAATGCATATCCTCCGAATTTTGCCATAAGTGCTAATACTTCATCAACAACTTCTGGATCAATTTGGTTTTCTAAGCTTTTAGTCTTGAATAAGTTACAAGCATCATCAAAATCTTTACCTGATTTTTTAGAAATAGCTTTACGTAACTTATCAACTTCTACCCATGTGAATTTAGCCATATCACGAGCCATTTGCATAGCTTGTTCCTGATAAACCATAATCCCATAAGTAACTGCCATATTCTTCTCAATAATAGGATGAGAAAACTTAACAGCATGAGGATTTCTTTTTCCTTCTGCATACTGGGGAATATAATCCATAGGACCCGGACGATACAAAGCAGCAACAGCAATCAAATCTTCAATACTAGAAGCATCAACATCCCTAAGAGCTTGTTGCATGCCTTTAGATGCAAACTGAAAAACAGAAGCAGTTTTTCCTCTTGCATAAATATTCTTAAAAATCTTAGGATCTTCAAGATTTATTTTCTTAAAGTCAATAGTTTTGTTATGTAATCTCTTGATATGTTGCAAGCAAATAGAAACTTGTTGGAAAGCTGCTAATCCAAGAAAGTCATACTTAACAAGTCCCATACGTTCAACATTTTTCATGTCATATGCTGAACACAAGTTTCCCTTAGAGTTTTCTATAGGAGCATGTAAATAAATAGGCTCACTAGACACCAGCACACCACTTGCATGTACACCAAAGTTGGAGATAGTACCAACGAGATGTATCGCATTGTCAATCTCATCTTTCCACATACGATAAAAATACGTGAACTCTTGATTTTCCTTAATAGTTTCTTCAATTGTTGTTCCTGGACGTTTTGAGATTAATGCAGATATCTTCAAAGCTTCACTATGAGCGATGTCACCATGTTTTTCAACAAATCTATCACTTGCTTTTAAAGATCCAACAACAGCAGCTTTAGCACCATATCTACCCCAAGTGCCGATCTGAGCTACCTTGTCATCACCAAATCGTTCTTTTGTCCAATCAATAACTTCAGATCTAAGTGAATCATCAATATCAGTATCAACGTCAGGAAGTGCTGCAATCTTAGAAACCTTTAGACTGCCCTCTGGAATTTCATCAGTAATTCCAGTGATGTATGCTGTCCAAAGATTATTATCATTGTGTTTTGACTTGATACCTAATTTTGATAATCCAAAAACATAAGATGACAGCCCTTGATTTTCTAACACCCATAATTCTTTTTCAATAGCAGGTTCATATTCCATATAATCTGGATTATATTGCAGCCATTGATTAGCAAGTTTACGTAGTTTTTTAGTGTATGGAATTTGATCCATGTCACCATATTCATCAACAAACTGAGATACAGGAAACTCAGAAATATCAATTTTGTATTGAGTTCCACGTCCAGGGTTCAAGAAGCGTTCAAACATCAAGTTCCAACGTACAGGATCAACATTACAAACTTCAAGACAGAAATTTACAAGAGATCCAACACCACTTCCACGAATACCAAAGTTGATGGATCTACCTTTCATGAATTCCACCATCTCGCGTTGTATCAAGAAGTAGTCAGTAACACCCATATACCAAATCTGCTTGAGCTCATTGTTCAATCTAGATAAATATGTACGATTATCTAAACCCATTTGCTTCAAACCCTTAAATGTCAGGTAAGCAAGATAAGCTTCGTTAGCATGATGATAAGGAAGATTTGTTTTCCAAAATCTATTGAACTCTTCATTGTCTTTTGGAATACGAGCTGGAGGGAGTAAGTGGGGGACATCTAGTTTGAAAAAGTCTTCTACCATTTCAGATATCAAGACAGAGTTTTTCAAAGCTTCAGGTATGCTTCCAAAAATCCTATTCATTTCATCGTAAGATTTTAAGTAAAACTGATGAGAACCGTAAGCTTCTCGTTTACCGGACTTCTTATCTCCAGTTCTGCTGTCTCTTTGATCTCTCATTTGAATTAAGACATCATGTAACTGCCAATCTAAGCGATCAAGATAATGAACATCATTCGAAGCAACAGTTTTGACATCATATTTAGATGCATAATCTAAAAGATGCTGCATGTTGTGTTTTTGCTCTTCAATTTTATGATATTGAAGTTCTACAAAGTATCTATCACCAAAGGTATTCTTAAATCTGTTGACAACACTATCTGCTGTGTCAAATTCTTCTTTGATTAATGCTTGATTGAGTTCAGAAGCAAGACATCCAGATAAAGCAATAACACCTTCACTATGCTTTTCAATACATCCCCAATCAACACGAGGAGAGTAATAAAAAGCATCTGGATCATTACCTAGAGCAGACAAGGAAAGTAAATTCTTATAACCAACTTCATTTTGAGCAAGAAGTGTCAAATGATTAAGTTTACGTCTTCTACCATCTTCAGTTTTAGATTTGTCAAAACGATCTGGACACGTATATACTTCAATACCAATGATAGGTTTGATAGGATCGAAGTCTGTTTTGGTGCGACAAGCTTCAACAAATTCAACAGCACCACCCATTTTTCCATGGTCTGTAATTGCTGTAGCTCTAAAACCCATTTCTCTTGCTTTTAATGCATATTTTGATGGAGTGGGTAAAGCGTCTTGTATTGAAAAATGAGTGTGTGCATGAAGATGCACAAAATCTTGATTTGAATTACACATAAGTTCCTCACTTGTAAGCGCCATCCTAAGACAGTCATACACTTACCGATAACAGGACATAATATTATGATTATTCACTAATATATTGTTG
>Ga0078894_10000233_pt1 | contig 37368 bp, 37 predicted proteins | sample LauGreSu1BDMLBSD_2_FD_67506 | JGI IMG/M metagenome (GOLD analysis project Ga0078894, IMG submission 67506) | Freshwater lake microbial communities from Lake Michigan, USA - Su13.BD.MLB.SD (version 4) (version 4) | ecosystem: Environmental > Aquatic > Freshwater > Lake | place: Lake Michigan... | reverse complement strand
ATCGAATATCAATCATTAGATCAAATTTTTGATTTAGACGATGAGCAAATTATTAAAATCAAAAAAAATTTTGATACTATTGATCAAAAAGTCAAAGCCTTTAACAACAAAGTAAAGCGTGCATTTAAAGAATTTCAAGAAGAACAACTTAACGAACTTTTATTTTAAACATACAAATGAAATTTATTGAAATTTTAATTACAAACAGTCAATTAAAAGAAGCAAAACTGTTTCAGCCATCAAAAAAAGCAAGTGAAAATCCAACAATTGGTATAACCATTCAAAACCAAGCAGCTTATCATGTTATAAAAGATTGTGCAAAAATTGCTCATAAATATCTACCGTTTGTAGTTGTAGAACATTATCCAAACGTCTTCGTTGCACTTAAAGGCAAATTTCAAAAACAAGACATTATAGATTTTGTAGAGGCAGCTCAAAAAGACATAGCATATAAGCAATTATTAGAATTACTAATAGAGCGAATAAAAAAAACCCTTCCAACATCTAATAATTCTACTGGAATAGAATTTACTCCTACATCGTTTTCCCAAAATACAAGTGATCCATATGGAGATTACGGATCGTTAAGTGAACCGATACCTGTTTCTACTGAAAAAAGTCCTACAGATCTTCTTTGGGAAGCTTTTAATTAGTTGTAAAAATCTTTGTAATTTGAGAAGCAAGACTGAGAGCAGATTGTTTGCTTAAAGCTAAAGTAATATCTGGATTTTTATCATAATGTATTTCAATTTCCACACATTCCACCATCGTTTTTATTACCTTTCCGTCCTCTTGTGACATTGTTATTCCCTCACAAGGGGTTACCAATACAGTATGTCCACAATCGTAAAAAATTTGTTTCATGATTTTAATTCTATTAAAGTTTATATGTTAATCAACTTTCATTTTGTAATTTTTTTGATAATTAAGAAATATATCAAATTATATGACGAAATGTCTAATTAAAAATTTACTTCCGGATGCAGCACAGCCAAAAGGAAATAACGGTTTGGGATTTTTGTGGGAAAAGCCTTGCCCAAAGCCGGAAATTATTTTGGGGTATTACTGCAGTCTTTTAGACGAAGAAGACGAACAACCCATTCTTCTGACGGACGGCCAACCAATACTAGTCGAGTGTTTAGGACAAGATACTGGAGGACCAAAGCCAACTCCAACTCCAACAATTGAAATTAATAAATTAATTGTTACAGCGTATTACTCTTCATGTCCCACTGCAGTGGAATATTCAATTGCAGCATCGTTTAATGTTGATGTCGATGTTGATGTTTGCTTTGAAAACATAATAGGTCTTACAACATCATCTCCTATTCTTACAAGTGTATGTATGAGAATTGATAAAGATACAGCTATAAGTTATTTACAATTAAATCTGATGCATATGTTTTTAGATTTAGATAGCACAAAAACGTTTTTCCAGAACGAAATGGTGTCTCTTTCTACTCCAAGTACATTTGCGTACTCTGTGGAATTCTATTCCGTGTTTGAAGTTCCTGGTTGCTATTTAGCAGTAGAAAGTGGAACTCCTGGATTTAGCATAACTGATTCGGTTTTATGTAATGACAGAATACTTCTAGAAGATGCAACAGGAGGAATTTCTTCGTTTGATGTAAGTATTACTTGTGCTACATAGAGTGCAAAAACAACAACTTACTAATAAATAACTTATATGGCAGTTCCTACAAAAATTTCAGCTTTAGCAGAAGCACTTCCTTTAAGTCCGACTGATCAATTTCTCGTCGCAAGAGGATCTGGAGCAACTGGTATATCTTATAAAGTTAAAGCACAAAACATTTTTGCAGATATATTTAAAACTGTTGATACGCCTTCTATTAAATTAGGATTTAATGGAGCAACATCAACGCTTTCAGCAGTAGCAGGAGTAATTCCTACTAGTTCTGGAGGAACAGGACTTACAACTCCTCCGGCTAATGGTCAAGTTTTAATTGGAAATGGAACTAGTTACACTTTAACTAATCTTACTCCAGGTTTAGGAATCACTATAACAAACGGAACAGGAAGTATTTTAATAGAACACTTGACTCATACAAACGAAGTTACGGGAAATACGTCTTTGACAATTGTTGATAATGTCGTTTCTAATAATAAGCTTGCTGATGTTAGTACAAATACAATTAAGGGAAGAATTAGCAGCAATACTGGGGATCCTGAAGACTTAACTCCAGTTGAAGTTAGAACGATACTAAACGTAGAAAATGGGGCAAACAATTATATTCATCCAGCTGCTGCTTGGGTAGCTAAAACTGATCTAGCTAGTGTAGATGTAATCTCTAATTTAGTGCTAGATGTATCTGGTCATCCTATAGATTGGAAAACCAGAAGTTTAGGTACAATGTCTACTCAACCGTCAACTGGAGTCAATATTACAGGAGGAAGTATTAAAGATACTACAATAGAAGCAACAACTCCATTAAAAGTAAAATCAACACCAGGAACAACAAATTACGCTATAATCGGACAGTTTGGATCAACATCGCAAGGTTCTCTTCAATTGAGAAACAGTGTCGGAAATTATTCTGAACTAGCTTCTTCTTCTACCACTCTTCCAAATCCTGGAGCAACACCATATTCTTTTACAGGACTTGTTGGAAACACAAATACTGACTTGTATATAGATAAAGATATTGGAGCTAAAGGCTCAATTTATGCATATGGTGGATTGTATCAATATGTTGGAGGAACGTGGTCTGCAGCAACTTCCGACATTCGAGCTAAGGAAATAACATCAAGTTATACGCAAGGATTAAATGATATTATAAAATTGAATCCTATAAAATTTAGGTACAAAGAAACTCTTGAGCCGTGTCCCGGAACAAATGAAAGAGTAGGACTAATTGCTCAAGAGGTTCAACCAGTGTTTCCCAATTGTGTATACACAAAAGAACAAGTTCTTGATGGAACAAAACAAGAACTTCTTCAATTAAACGAAAAAGATTTGACATTTGTTTTTATAAACGCTTTTAAAGAATTAAACGAAAAATATCAAAACGCTTTAGAAAGAATAGAAAAACTAGAAAAATCACTCATAAGTAAATAAATCATGAATAATAAAAAATTTGAGTCTTTTTTACAAAAATATAATGAAGAAGTGGGTTCTTACCAACCGTTAAAAGAATCTGTTGATTCTATTATTTTAGTATCCCATCTAGTTGAAAGAGATGTAACAAATAACTTACTATGTACTCTTAACGAAGGAGCTGTATACTCTACTAAGCATTTAGCTACAAAACAAGATTTAGAAGAAATTGGAGTCAAGGTTGAAACTGATTATTGTTTGTTCGATAAGCCAACTTCTTTTACAGTTCCTGTGCTTGTTCCAGAAAAACATTAATTTATGAAAAAATTCGACATAATTTACGAAGAGCTATCAAGACGTGTAAACGAAAAAGCTTACATTGATAGCACGTTTTTAGATAATATTAAACTACTGATTCGAATTCTTCAAGAGAATGATTATATTTCTTCTGATAAAACAGCTGATGAGTATGCTGAAGAAGTATATAATCAGCAAGATAATGTTAAAAAGATATTACTTGATACAAAAGAAGAAAGCATTCCACCAATTAAACTTCACGCCACGCAAGAAAGCGACTCAGAAAGTTTTTCTGTCACTGTTTTTAATCTTAAAAAGCCCGAAGAGCAAAAAGAATTTAAAAACACAATGTTAGAAACTATCTTTGATGATGTTGTAAGTTACGTTAAAGAATTAATGCTAAAAGACGTACAAGCACCTCCTGTTGATCAAATGCCTCAAGAAGAAGGACCGAATGCTCAACCTGGAGGAGGGGAAAGTGCTCTTCCTGATATGAATTCTACTTCAGAGCAACCACCTGTCGCATAATAGTAGCTCTTTATGGCAACAGAACACACCGGACAGATACCATTTTTCTTAAACGATTTCTTGCAGCATCCTGCAAGCATGATTCCGAAAGGTGCTCAGTGGGTTGTTCAATTTGATGATATTAGCACAAGAATTTTTCCAGCAATTGAAAGAGCTCTTCGCAATGAACCTGAGCAATGGATGATAGAAAAAGCATTTTCTTTATTAAATGCGGATCATTATCAAAATACAAAAGGCTGTATGTTTGCTCAAGCAATTGATATTCCAGGAGAAAGCATGGTTGCTGTAGCTGAAGGTACAACTTCAAACAACCTAATTAAAGGATATGTAGGGCAAGGAAGAAATGCCTATCCTGAAATGAGAATGACGTTTTTAGATACAAATGTAAGTTTTGTAGACAATGTTATTAGACCTTGGGTAATTGCTACAGCAAGATGGGGATTAGTTGCACGAAGCGGACCTCTTAATTACAGGACAAATCTAACATGCTATCGATTTGGTGTAACGCGAGCGGGAGACCCACCTTCTATTTTAAATAAAATTGTTTTTAAGGATTTGTGTGCAATTAGTTGTTCAAATGAGGAATTTAATTACGCTCCCACGTCTTCAGCAAAAGAAAGAGAAGCTAAATTTATTTACAGTCACTATACAATTGATACGCAAAGTGAAAACTCATTCATGATTAATAATCGTGTAGATCAAAGACTTTCCAGAGGTCCAACTGAAGGCCTTCCTGAATAAAAATATATACCATAAATGAAGTATAAATTTTATATTTCTGATAATACTCCCATATATCTTAAAGAATTAACCCTTAAAGGATATAAGGAAATCATTAAAGCTTCTTATGGAGACGATGTTTCTATTTCAGCTCTTTCTGATACTATAATATCCGTACTAACTGAACATTCAGACAAAGAGAATAATTTTTTTGAGACTCTTAATTTATGCGACTTAATGGATATTTTGATTGAAATTCGATCGAATAGCATGGGAAATATTTCAACAATTCTTGTTCCAGCAGAAGAAGATAAGCAAATAAAAGTAGATTTACGTTTAGATTGGATTCAAGAAGATATTAGGGAATTAGCTAGTTTTTGTAAAAGTCAAACATTAACAATTAATAATTTAACCTTATATTACGGTTGTCCTTCAATTTCTAAGTTATTAGGAGAAGCTAATGCTGACGAGCAGTTTCTTAATTTTTTAGAAAGTGCTCAAGTAAAAGAGGGTGATAAGCAAGCTTTTTTAAGAATTGATACAATAGAAAATGGAAGAAAAATATTAAATGCTTTGAGTGCTAAAGAAGGCAATACCATAATTGAAACCTTTTATACTATAGCAAAATTTATAAATTCGCAAGATGCATTTTTAAGATATAAAATTAAAACAAAAGAAAAGTTAAGATTTGTTCCAAATGCTATATCTTTTATTTGGTTCGTAAAACTTTTGTATAACGACTCTTTAGATTCAATTTATAATAATTTGTTTATGCTTTCTAAATATGCTAATATTTCTCCAACTTATTTAGAAGAATGTACGCCAGGTGAATATATGTTTTTTGTTAGAAGACTAGAAGATGATTTCAAAATGAGAGAAAATGAAGCTGAAGAAGATGTAGATTTACATTGACGTTCAAAATTTAACAACTAAATAATTACATGAATAGTAATCAAGAATTTTTCTCTCTTTTAGATCAAATTAAAGAGCAAGAACTGCATACAATACAACTTACAAACAGACAACCTGTAAAAATTAAACCATTAACTGCTCTGCATTTAAAAGACTTGGTTGAATCCGTTGTGGATTCGCCCGTTACTCAAAGCTTGTTTTCTTCAACAATTAATAGAATTTTTAAAAATTCTATATCTTCAGAAACTCAAATAGATTACAATCAGTTAAATTATATTGATAAGGTAATTTTTGCAGTAAATACGAGAATTAATTCCCTGTCTCCTACTTTAAAAGTAACTGAAGAGCAAGAACAATTTGATATCGATTTAAATCAAATAAAGAAAAAGTTAAACGACCTTGTTAATCAAAATCCTAATTTGTTTAGAGATCAAACAGTTACTTCCGAATCTTGTGAAATTATTTACGGAGTTCCTCTTCTTTTTATAGAAGATCAAATAAACGTTGAAAATAATAAAGCTAAGCTAGACAAGCAAGCTGAAACACCAGAGCAATTAAGAAAGCTATTGGGAGAAGCATTTATTAACGAAATAGCAAAGACTGTTAAAACTATTAAAATAAAAGAAAAAACCATTGATTTATCAACAGTACCTTTTAAAGTAAGATTGCAAGCCATTGAATCTTTACCAGCTTCCTTGCTAAGTGATGTTATACGTTTTATTGAAACATACAAAAAATCATTGGATGAATCTTTAACTTCTCAAAAGCCAAACGGCCAAAATTATTTGGTGTCTATAGACGGATCTCTCTTTACGATGTATTGATATAATATCACATGCTTTAATGGTTTTGTGAATAAATAAATACATGGCTTCTATTGAAGATGTACGACAACAGACAGTAGCAGATTTTAAAGAAGAGTTAGTGTCTTCTTTAACGCAAAGACTTGGCGAACGATTTACTAAAGATGTTGCTCCAGAAATCGGTCGTATATTAAAAACTACTATAGATAAAGCAATTAAACAAGCTTCTACTCAAGAGCACGTCATTGAACATAATCTTAATATAAGAGACTCTAAAACAGTTCTTCCACAAGATCAAAAGCAATCAATTAAAATTGATTCTCCTAAATCAAACAAAGATGAACAGTCTACTAAAGGAGCTGTGTCTCCTTTAATGTTTTCCGACAGCCTTAAAAAGGCATACAAAGAGTTAGTACGAGATCAAATTTATATTGAGGAATACAAAAGATTTTTAAAGCGAGTATTGCCTCCAGCTGAGAAAACACCATTAGCTGAAGCTTCTAGAGAAATTTCAAAAACACCTCCTTTATTACAGCAGTCTCAAGAGGAGACTAGCTCTCTTTCTAAATCTTCTTTAGAACAAACTAAAATTAATGAAAGTTTTGTTTCAAACTTTCTAAAACGTATTACCGGAAGTTTAGAGCCAAAAACACAAAAATCTGAAAGAATCCTAATAGATGCAGAAAAAAAGCCATCTTCTCCTATCCAGCAAACAGCTCAGCCAAGCTGGATAGGAAGTTTGCTAGCAAAAATTTTACCACCAAAAAAAGAACCAGCACAAAACGAGAAAAAGCCACAAGTTGAAGCTCCAATCGTTTCTTCTTCAGCAACCGGACAATCTACGGATGATGGAACGAAGTCAATGTTGGAAGCTGAAGAAAAACCTACTAAAATTTTGTTTCATGGATTCACTCCAGAGGGATTTGCTGATCTATCTAATAAATTGCCAGAAATTATCAAACGTTGTTTTCCTAAAGAAGGAAAACCTGCGGATGAAAAAGAAAAATCTGGAGACAAATCTGGACCATTAGGATTTTTGGGAAGACTTCTTAGTCCTTCTTTATTAAAAGGAGCTTTAGCTGCAATGGCTGGACTTGCGGGGCTGTTTCTAATATTAGATGGAATAAGAACAAATGAATGGTATAAAGGTCTTGAAAAAATTGTAGGAAAAGGTTTGTTGCATGTGTCAGGATTTACAAAAACGTTAAATAAATTCATAAGCGGTCTTGCATCAAAATTGATAAAAATTCCCGCTAGACTTATAGGTAATTTTAGCAAGTCTATCATGGGATTGTTTGGAAAAGAAGCAGGACAAGTGGCTATAAAAACAGGACTTGGCGCATCTAAAGGCATTATTCCTAAAATGCTAGGAGGTCTTTTAAAGTTTTTTAAAAAAGTACCGCTCGTTGGGTCGTTAATTAGTATAGGATTTGCAGTAAGCCGTTTTCTTCAAGGGGATTTTGTAGGAGGATTTATTGATACATTATCAGGTTTAACAGGTTTATTATATCTAACTGGAGTTGGGGCTCCCGTTGCTTGGGGAATAAGTCTTGGACTTGACGCTTTAAACGCTTTCTTAGACTATAAAGCTGGAGGTATTGGAGAAGGTAAAAAGGGTAAAGGAGCGATGATAATGGGTTGGATAAAAGATTTAGGAGCGTGGATTGCAAAAAAAATGGTAGATCTCCCAATAATAGGTCCTTGGGCTAAAGCAATGCAGCATTTTAAAGCTGGAGAATGGCTCAAAGGGTTGAAACAAATTGCATATATAAATCCTATATTTGAATTTATTGGTGCTACATTTGGTGATAAAGAAACTACTCCAATGACACAAGCAGCAGGAACCGCTACTTCTAGTTGGTTGAGCGGAATATCAGATTGGATAAAAGAAAAAGTAAAAAATCTTCCAGGAATTGGATATTTTGCTGAAAGTATTGAATTCTTTAAAGAAGGAAAATATTTAGAAGGTTTAGCTAAATTGCCTGGAGTACAATCAATAGTTTCAGTGTTAAAATCAGCAGGAGAATTTGTAGGAGATACTGCATCTAAAGCTATTGATTGGCTTAAAGGAGTCAATGATTGGATTCAAGAAAAATTAGATAATGTACCCATTTTAGGTGGAATAAGAAAAGCTGTACGGCATTTTTATGCTGGAGAGTGGATGGAAGGTTTAAAACAATTACCTGGTATTGGTGCAATTTTTACTATGCTTGATACTCCAAGCATAGATTCTTCGGTTGATAAAGATTTACCAAAACAAAGTCCTCTCGAAAAGCTTAGGGAAGCAATAGTGGAAAAAGGCAAAGCAATGTGGAAAGGGTTAGCCGACTGGGTAAAATGGCTTGCAGCAAAAGTTTTACCAGAAGAGGTAATAACTCTTCTTAATGGGGAAAAACCAAAAGAAGAAAAACCTGAGAGCGGATCACAACCTCAAATAGAAACTACTTCTAAAACTCCTCTTCCATCTCAACAGCCCATACAACAAGCTGCTGATGCTATAGTTGATCCTAAAAAAGGTTTGATTGTTTCTTCTCCAAAAGAAGGAGCTATTGTACAATTGAGCGAAAAGGATGGAGTGGTTGCCGGTCCAATTAAGCCAGAAGACAAACCAACATCCATAGAAGCATCAGCTGCACCCCAAGCAAACAAAGAACTTATACAGGTTGCAACAAATACACGTCTAACTTATAAAGGTTTAGAAACATTAAACAATAATATTTTGTTACTAGTTAAAGCGTTAGAAAAAACTACTGTTGGAGGAAACACCACAATTGTAAATAATACTCGTTCAGAAGCCTCTCAATCTAAAGTTAGTATGTCCCAAATTGCCCAACAAGGAAACCCTGATATAAGGCAAGTAAGAAGTGAGTTTAAAAAGTTTGCATATTAAGTAATTGTATATGGCAGCAAAACCAACAACTGTGTCGCACGCATCTCCGATTAATAGTTTGTTTAATAGTAAAACTCCTCCAAAAACCGGAGCTGTTTCGTTTGAAGGTGGACTAGATAACGATAATGCTTTTGGAATGGGCAAAGAGGGAAGTTTAGCGAGCACTCTAGAACCCAAAAATTCCGTTGGGTATGTTGATATAATTCGCTGGTATCCATGGACAATGTCAAAAATAGTAGAGGATATGACTTGGGATGTACCTTCAGTAGAATTAAGAGAGTTTCAAGTAAACGAAGGCAGTCTTAAACGTCAGTTGATGTTTTATGCTCAAGGCGTTGGAGATTTTACTGGAGTAACTGGTAACAGAGGAGTATTAGGAGCTTATGATGAAATTTTTCCAAAAGACAAGCCAACAAAATGGAAATATAGATTTCCTTATTATTCTAAAGTTAATTACGAACTAACGACGTCTGAGTGGGCAACATTAGAAGGTATTGGCAAAGCAGCTAGCGAGACTTCTGCTGGAGCGCAAAGTATGTTAAAAGGAATGGGAACTGGTGCTAATGCATTAGCCGGAAAATTAGATATAGTTTCAACGGGAGTTGAAGTTGGAGCTGGAATTGCTTCTAACCTAATGAAATCTATGTATCCGTTAGTTGGTATAGCTGATAGACCAAGAATGTTCCAAAACCATGGTAGCAGATCAATCGAAATAGACTTTGTTTTGTATAATACAAAACACCCAGACGATTGGAAGAAAAATCGAAATTTTTTGTATTTGTTTATGAATCAAAATCTTTTTAACAAAAAGAATTTTATTTTAGGCATTCCTCCTGTATTTTATGAGGTGTATGTTCCAGGACAATATTTTAGTATAGCAAGTAGCGTTAGTAAAATAAATGTAGAAAACTTGGGAAATCAACGTATAATGTATGATGATGAAGGAATTGCTGCTGTTGTTCCAGATGCTTATCGCTTTACATGTAGTTTAACTGAAATGGTTATGCCGAGTAAAAACTTGCTTGAAGCAGTGCGAAACGGTGAAGCAAAAAAACGTGTAGACTCCAATGAGGCATACAAACCTCTTACACAAGGTAATTTCGACAAAGCAGTATCAATTGCAAAAAATCCGAGTGAGATGGTTAAATCTATTACTGGAGGACAACAGTAGTTCGTATGAAGCAAAGCGATATAGACGAACTTCCAAAATTAAATTCCGATAATATGGAAATCATTTTCAATATGTATCAAGATGAAAATGGATTGTATTTCTACAATTTATTTCAAAGTATTGTTTTCCCTCAAGATCTACCTTCAAATTTATTTACTGCTTATATTGTAATTTATGGAGACACGTGGCCCTTTATTTCATACAAAACACTTGGATCTCCAAATTTATGGTGGTTACTAATGTTAGCTAATAATATTATGAATCCTACTATTCTACCTGAAGTTGGATCTAAAATAAAAGTTCCTATCGAGAGTGTAGTATCCGCCATTTTGGCTAAAACTAAATAATTCGTATGTTAGATATTTTAAAATTAGGAAGCAGTAATCCTGTAGCAAATTTATCAAACGCTGCTAAAAACGCTGCGGATGCGGTTAAAAACGGTATACGCTCGATTCTACCAGATACTCCTCCCACAAATTTGTTTGATGAGAAAGGATATAAATCAATGGTTTATAATGGGTTAAACTATAAAGTTCAAGTATACCTTTCTAACAGTGGTTCTTTTTCTAATGTTAACATGTTTCATATAAATCCATCTTCTATTGTAAAGCTTGGAATAAGTGATACATTCAGTGAGTGGGCTGATGACGGAACTATGGTATTCATGTATATACCTGAAAAAGATGCTGAGTCTGCTGCTAGTGATGCAAACGGAGGAAATAAAGCAGCAACAGCAGTGACGGGTGCTGCTATAGAAACTGGAAAAAACTTAGAACATTATGAATTCAGAGGTGATGGGTTTGATCTTTTAAGAGTCATTATTTCATGCGAAAGTATTCCATCTAAAAATAATAATGACGCTGTTCCTTCAATTGCTTCAGAAAATCTTAAAATGGAATTAAAGCCTGAATGGACTCTTTCGTATATGTTTTCAATATATGAAGTAGAAGATATTGATGATATTCCAAACATGGACATGCAAGTAAGCACTTACATGAAATGCTTAAAGCTTTATTTTAAAGATGTAAGGCATCATATTTTAGAAACAACAAATCTTGAATATTCTACTGCGTCCCCATTTGATGTAGGAAAATACACTCCAGACTTTACAGAAGATAAGCTAGCAAATCAAGGAACATTATTTACTGGTGATGCAATGTCGGACATTTTAAATGCAGCTTTTTCCAAATACACTGAAACGGAATTTAAACACGTTCCTATATGCGATACTGAATCAACAGCAACCGCTTCTCCATTAGGAAAATCAAAATCAATAAAAAGCATAAATTGGGACAAAGGAAAGAGTGAACTTTTTTATACCTCTCCTGCTGATTGTTCTGCTCTCGAAGACTTAGAATATGTTTATGCACATCATGTGAGTGAAAAATATGTTGGAGATCAAGCAGATGAAATATTTGATATGTGCATACTCCATTCTAGAAAAGGAGCTGCGGTTCCGGATTATACAACAATATGCTTACTGCCATTAGGAAAATTTTTTGAACAATCTACAGAAGGGGAGAAGCCTGGAGAATTGCAGTTAGAACATTTTTTTGTTACGTCACAAACTATAAACGAAAAAGAAGAAAAAATGAAAGGAGCTAAGCTAAACAGAAAGTTTAAAGCTCCTTACACAGATGCACAGGATCAGTCTGAACGAGATTTAAAAACGTTTAAATATGGACAGATTTCATCTTTTGCTTTTGTTGATATGTCTCCAGCTACTAACTCTAATGTGTTTCGTTCGCGTCCAGTATATTCATATGATTTTAAAAAGCGAATATATGATATAGATTTTACTAAAAATTCTGTTTTAAAAGCAAGAAAAGTTATAGCAGAAGCTTGGATTAAAAACGTTTATAAACAAGATTCATCAAATCCTGAAGATTTGTTTTTACCTGTGATTCATGAAAGTAAAGTGGAACCTAATAACTTTAATATATTTCCAGTATTTTCAGTAAACGGAGACAATTCTACTGTAAGACAAACGAAAGGACTTCATTATCTGCTTCATTGCGGACTATTTCATAATGCTTGTATTGCTTTTACTGTATTCGGTCTTCCATATAGAGAAACAGGCGCTTTTATCGCTATAGATAGATCAGATGGAGCACCGGATAATGATTATAATAATAAATTATACGGACAATGGTTTGTCGTAAAAGTAGAACATTTATTTGAAGCTGGAGTATATTATAATAGAATTTATGCTGTCAAAATACATCGTGTGAAAAAAAGAGAAACTGTGTTTGAAAAAATAAAATAAAAACATTAAATAATTTTATATGAGAATATTAAAAACTAAAACAGAACAAGTAGAAGGTGGATGGATTGCTAAAATTTATGATTCGGGAATTTTAATTTTTACCACTGACGTTTTCGAAACAGAAGAAGAATGTAAAAATTCTGCTGTAACAAAATCCATAGAACTTCAATCAAATTATTAATATATGAGCAAATACACACTTCACGTAACTAATAATGAAAATGGTTGGGTGGGACATGCAGTTGAAAACGAACAAATAGTTTTCACCACAGAAACCTTACCTGATCCACAAGCTTGTTCTCAAGCATTAGTGAATTTTGTTTCTTCGCAACCTAAAGAGGAACAAACTAGTAATATAGCAACTCCTTCTGTAGAGGAAGGAAGACCAGTCGTTCAACCTGTTGTTCCAGAACAACAGCCTCCTGTAAGAAAATGTTGTGGAAGAAGTTAAATTTGTTTTGATAAATTTAATAGCACCGAAAAACAATTAATTTCTTTGTCTACAACAAAAGCATCTGCTTCAAGACCTTTTGATATAATCATCAAAAGGTCTACTTTTTTATCTTGATTTAATGAAGTTTCTTCAAAAACTGTTTCAAACAATTGTTTAAGAAGATTTCTATAATCACTTGAAAACAATCTTTCGTTTTTAATAATTTCTTTACGCAAGCTTACTAAATCTTGTTTATTTAAAATAGACTTAAAAATTGTTTTACTGAAATCTGAAGACCCATCCGACTTTAGTGCAAATGAGCCACTTACGGAAAATTTTTGTATATCATTTATAATTCTTCTAATGTCAGGAAGATTTTTGCGAATATGTTCTACTAAAAGAGCTTTTTGGTTTTCAGGAATTGTTATGCCTTCTAACTGTAATATTTGCTTTACTCTTTGAACCACCCCTTCTATAGGAGGTGTTAAATTAATAATTGTGCATCTAGATTGAATTGGAGGAATAATTTTGTGCAAATAATTGCATGTTAAAATAAACCTGCAAGTTAAACTAAATTCTTCCATAACATTTCTTAATGCTTTCATTGCTTCAAATGATATGGAATCGGCCTCATCTAATAAAACAATTTTAATTTTACCATCAATTGAGCGAGTTCTCGCAAAACCTATTACCTTTGTTCGTATGGTATCAATACCAGTTTCATCTGAAGCATTAATATACAAATAATCACATTTTAAAATGTCATTAATAATAATTTTACTAAGAGACGTCTTACCACTTCCTTGTACTCCAGCAAAAAGCAAATGCGGAATTTCTTGTTTGTTTGCAAGAGACTCAAAGAACTGTCTGTCGTCTTTAGATAAGACAATATCGTCTAACGTTTTAGGTCTATATTTTTCTACGAAAAGATTGTTAAATTCACTCATTTCTTAATTCAAGCTGAGACTCACTAAAAATATGAAGCATTCCAATACCATTTTCTGTAGTTAGCTCAGCAACTACTCTCACTTCTCCTCCAATTGTAGTAAACACGGAACGCACTTCTCCATTAAACGTATACCCCTTTGACTTACGAATTTTATCTCCTATTTGAAACTTATACATGATATTTTGCTTCATCAGCTTTTGGTTTTCCGTCTACTCCGAAGCCGTAACTTCCATTGTAGTCGTGCAATGCTTCTGCATCAAAACTAAGATATTGAGCAATTCTTGTTCCTTTTTTAATTCGAGCTGAACCGGTTCCCACATGCAAACAACCAGCCATGCAACCGTTATATTTTGTATCGTATAATCCTGATGTAATAAAAATATCCGAACGATTTAAAGTACTTCTCGTTATAACCCAACCTGCCTCCGAATCTCCAACTGAAATACCATTGCTCATAACAACCTCATAACTTCCTACATCAAGATTAAAATATCCTTCTTCATCAGGAAACACTTCTAGAGTCTCTCTTAGCTTCTTATGGTTGTCAGAAATTTCGAAAATGGTTGGAAGAATCTTAAAAACTTTATCCAATCGAAGATCAACTGCATTAGGTTGACTGTCTCCTTCTTGAACATTAGTGAGATTACTTCTAGAGTTAGGACCTAAAATATGTTTCATAGTTTAAAACTCCCTTCCAATATCTTCAGAAATTAACTGTCTTCCTGTATATCCACTTTGACTTATAGTTTGTCCTTGCTCGTAAACAGCCTGATTTCCAGCCTTAATAGCATTTTGCTGTAGCCAGACAATAAAATCAGATTCTTTCGAATCCGGAATAATAAATAAACCTACTCTTGTTTGTACTGTGATTTGCATACAGAAAGAATATTACTATATATAGCAAAATTGTCAAACGACCTTAAATAAAAATGTGAATAACGATCAAGATATTTCTACTCTTTTAGATGAATTATCAAGCTTTGAGATGCCGCTCAAGTCAAAGGGAACTGCATCAATTGAGTCACAGACATTAAAAGAAGAAGACGCAAAGCAGTTTTTTTTAGATAAAAGTAAAGCAATTATCGAAGCTGGGGTAAATGCAGTACAAGATTTAACTCATACGATTGTGCAAGGACAAGATGCACGCGAAATTGAAGCATTGTCTAAATTAATGGCAGCAACAGCTCAAACTTTAGACACTTTAAATAGAGGTTCGTTAATAGATAAAAAGGCTGATAGAGACGAACAATTAGAAATGATTAAACTTGAAGGCAAAAAACAATTGGCACAATTAAAAGGCTCTACGCAACATGTTACAAATAATAATGTTTTAGTTGCTACGAGAGAAGAAATAATGAAAAAGCTTTTCGATAAACCCTCTGAAATCATTGAAATTTGATTTTTTATAATAAATAACATTTACATATGCCACAATGCGGAATAACAAATTTTATTTACGGGTCTGAATGTATTGGAGATTCTCTTGTAAAAATTAATGATAATTTTAGCTCGTTAGAAAGTTATGTGTGTGATTTATCTTCTAGCACTATAAACGTTACAGACACTTCAATGGTAAGCTTGAGTTATAACAACATCTCTCGCAATCTTCAGAGCTATATTAATGATAGATCGCTTACCAACTATAAGCTTGCTTTTGATGAGGGAAATTATGGTTTTAGAAACAAACTAATAAATGGTTCGTTCGATTTTTGGCAAAGAGGTTCATCCTTTGTTGGAATAACAGGACCTGCTTTAATATTTACTGCTGATAGATGGGGAGTGCTTGCTGGAGGTCCTACTGGTTCAGCAACAGTTACAGTTAAACAAGAGCCATTTAATGCAATCGCTCCTTCCTCTCAATTTGCTGGTTCCAATCCTGAATTTTACAATCCAAAATATTTTCTTTCTTATAGCATAACAAATCCAGGCACGTCAAACGTTTGGCCGCGTTTATTTCAAAGAATAGAGAACGTAAAAACTCTTGCAGGTAGAAAAGTAACTGTTTCTTTTTATGCTTATGTAACAAGTCCAGTTCAAGTTAAAACGTTTTTCAAACAATTTATTACAACTTCTCCTTCTCCTACTACAACAACGTCTTCGAGTATAACTCAAACTTTACAACCAGGCTCTTGGAAAAAATATGAATATGTAATAACTCTTCCAACAAGTCCTACTTCAAATCCTACTGCTTCTTACAATTATTTAAGTAATGAAGATTATTTAGAACTCTGTATTGATATTGACAATAATGCATCATCAACGGTTTTCTTTTCAAGTATTCAAGTTGAAGCAGGCACGAGAGCTACTGCATTTGAAATCAGACCATACGAAATTGAACTCAAGCTTTGTCAGAGATTTTATGAAAAAAGTTACGAAGTAGATGTTTCTCCAGGAACAAATTCTAAGATTGGGGCGCAAATACTTGTTCATGGAACTACAACAGCTGGAGTTAAATTAATTTCTCAGTTTCAAACAACTAAGAGAATAACTCCTGGCGTTGGACATGTCAAATTTTATCATCCAACTACTGGAAATTTTAACTCATCGAGCCCTAATTTAGCTAATACGTCTACTGATGGCAACATTGTTTTGGATTCGGTTTATACGTCTTCGAGACAACTTGTTGCACAATTTGCTGGTACATCTACACCAGCTGTAAACTCAATGTCAACCTGGCATTATGCCATTGACGTAGAATATATATAACACATGAATTTGATCAATACAATCTCCCAAGACGAATGCGTAGGAAATTCATTAACAAAAATTAATGACAATTTTGTTTCTTTGAATGATTTTGCAGCAACTGTTCCTGTTATACGAGAACATCATGGAATTCACATTGAAGAAATTATTTCGGAACGAAATCAATTTATATATAAAGTCAATACACAAAATTCGATTGAATATCAAAAAGAGTTTTCTTTTACGACAACTAATGTAGTTACTGCAACGTATTCCTTTAATGACGGAACTGAAATTAATACATATAAATTTGATTATGCTTCTTTAGGTCAACCAAAACCTGTTGGCTATTTTGAGACGGTTTCTCTTGAAGATAATTCCCCTTTGGTTACTTTGTATTGGCTTTCCTCTGCAATCAATGTCAATACTACAGTATATGCAACAAACAGCGCAACTTCTCAAAACTTATATAAAAGAGGAAAAGTTTGGCCAAATGATATAGTGACCGCTTTGTATCAAGACGGGAATACGCTATACATCGGCGGTGAATTTACCGAAATAGAAGGTGTTACGAGAAAAAAATTAGCAGCTATTAGTTTATCTGGTGGAAGTGTTGCGATGCCTTATGGAACAACAGGCTCTTTACTCGGAGATCCGCTATCTGCAGGAGGAGGAACTTTAGAAGATTTTGGTACTGTAACTACAATTCAGCGAATTGATATTCTCGGCGAATCTCTTTTAATCGTTGGTGGTAGTTTTAATTCAATCACAAAAGGAAGAGGGTTAACCGTTCAAAGTTTAAATTCGGGATTGTCGAGACAATTTTATGTAAATGGACGAATAATTGATTCTTTAATTGTTGGAGATAATTTATATGTTGTTGGGGATTTTGATTATATTAACTATAGTTCTGTGCCTTTAACATCTCCAGTAGTTAAGACTAACGGAATTGCTAAAATTAATTTAACTAACTTAGTTGTTAGTCCCAATTTTTCTATAGATATAAATTTTGCTGAAAATACGTCCGCATTGTTTTTTGGTCCAGCAATTATACATTCCATTGCTTGTAAAACAAATTCTTTATATATAGGTGGAAGATTTATGATTTTAGAAGATCATAAATTAGTTGCGCAGCATTTAGCAGCAATTAACTCTCAGGGATTACGAGTTAATACCTGGTCTCCAATTCTAAATGGTCCAGTTTATGAATTATTTACTGATTATTGTTTGCCCGTAAATACGCTTTATGTTGGCGGTGATTTTACAACATTTTACAATTTAATTGATTTCAATAGTCCTCCGCGTCTTACTCCAGCTCCAGAGTTAAAGCATTCGTTTTCGTATGCCATGGCGTTTTCTTTAGCTCAACACCAAAGCCCTAAAGTTTTAGAATATTGGAAACCGAGATTCAATGCACCCGTAACAGCAATTAAATCTCATGACAGAAATCCTCAAAGCGTTCTTTACATTGCTGGTCAATTTACTAAGATTAATAATTCGGATGTAAGTTATCTTGCTGCAATTCAAAAAGCTACTAATTTGTTTTTCAATCAAGGAATTGATTTACAATGGAATGTATACCTTCAAGGAGCTCCTTTAATCGAAAGTAACTCTTTGTTACGTTTGCAATCTCCAGACAGTGTTGCGGTAGGAGGAACTTTCACTCAAATAAACGACCATCGAAGGTATTATTACGCAAGAGTTGCTGGTTATCAGGAAACTATAGGAGATCTTCTTTTATCTTCAGTAAATTTTGAATTAGGAGGTCAAATAGTTAGCAATGGAACATCTTTCGCCATGCAACTCTCAACTACTCCTACGGTAAGAGCGGTTGCAAGTGTCCGTCCCTATGGAAATTTAATTGCAACACAGTTTCCTGTTATAGTTGAAGGATTTAAAGGTCTTACGAAAAATCAAATGTGCAGGTTTTTTGTTAAAAGACCAGGCCACGTTAATTTAAGTACTCTGACTGATCTTCCTTCTTGTAAAGATACTTTTATAGAACCAATTTATCTTGCTGGATGGTCAATAGATTATAGCAAAACATTTAGTAAATAAGCCTCATGACAACTCTATCTTCTTATAATCCAATCGATCCAGATGAATGCATTGGTGATTCATTAGCTACAATAAACGATGCGTTTATTGAACTTTTTAATAGAACTTATGATTTATCAATTCTTGCAGCTTTAACAGCAATTGATTCTTCTACGATTGATTTAAATAGAAATTTAGCAACAAATACGCTTAGTGCTGACGTAATTACAAGAAGTATCAAAAACAAGCACATTGCTTTTGATGGCGGTCAATTTGCATTTCGGAATTTTTTACTAAACGGTGCGATGACAATCGATCAAAGATATTGCAGCACTCCTTTGATAATTCCAACGCATCCTACAAATATAGCCAGAGCATACTCAGCGGATAGATGGTTTTGTGAATGCAGTCCGCAAACTCCTGCTACTGCAGCAACAATTAAAGTATTTAGAGATACTGATGCTCCTCTCGGTTTTGCGAATTCTGTAACTCTTTCTGTTGATACAACTCAAATAAATGCAGGAAGCTTTCCAGAAGATTTTACAAAAGCAAGTTTATCTCAAGTTATTGAATTAAAAGACCTAGCGAGATTAAAATATGGAACTCCTTTTGCTGAAACCACAACTCTTACGTTTAATGTAAAAACGTCTGTTGTTGGCAGATATTCAGGTCAAATAAAAGTTAAAACAAATTTAATTGCTACTCCTTATCGCTCATATATTTTTAGTTATGAAACTACCACTAGTGATTGGGAGACAAAAACTATTACAATTTCTGGAGATAACAATCCAGTTAGCCTAATATCATCTTCTGCTCTACCAACAATAGGAAACACTGAAGGATTGACCGTTTCCTTTAATATAGGGACAGGAAATAATTATGGTGTAGCTGCTAGCAATATGACTGAAACGTGGATTGATGGAGATTTTATTACTGTAAAAAATTCACCAACTTTAATTCCTTTTATTAAACAAGCTCCAGGAAGCACGATAAAAATTACAGGCGTTCAATTAGAAATTGGTAATTGCAACACGCCATATGAACATAAACCAGAAGCTCTCGAGCTTCAATTATGTCAGCGTTACTACGAAAAGAGTTATCCTAAAGAACGAAAGGCTGGCGACGTCCTTCAAAACACATCAGGAGGAGCTGGCTTTATCGATAACCTGGAGGATGGAGAAGTATTTGCGAAAATTCCTGGAAATCCGACAGAATTTAATACAACACAAAAATATCAAACCGAAAAAAGAGATAATCCGATAGTAACTGTCTATAATCCGTTTGATGGCACACCCGCTCAATCTTTAATTAGAGATGGTTCAGTAGCAAATGTGCTAACATCAGTTGTTAATTCAGGAGTCGTTACGACTGCTCTACCAAAAAGAAGTAATACAAGAAAGTGTGTAATACAAGTTGATCAGTCAGTACTTGGAGCAGCGCCAGCTTCTTTAATAAGTTTGGCTCATTGGGTTGCCGATTCTGAAATTTATTAATAAATAAAACAATATGCCAATTTGTACTACAAACATGTTTACACTCTCGATTGATCCACGAGAATGTATTGGAGCTTCTCTTCCAAAAATTAATAAAAACTTTGAGAATCTCTCTAGAGCGGTTTGTGAATTATCTTCTGTTTCAATTATACCTTATGACAGCGATACAATTGACATAAGTTATGATCCAATTACTAGAATATTATCAGCAGATGTAAGAGAAAATGGCCATCTTACTGATGCAATGCTTTCAGCAATGCCTCCTTTTACCGTAAAAGGTAATCCGCAAATGTTTGCTAATACTCCAACAAACATTCCTGCAGGTGAATGTTCTGTGCTTGGCCGCTATAATGGAGTTACTGCTCCTTTAGCTTTTGATAAAGTAATAAACTGCCAAATAGCATTAAGAACAATACAAAGCGACAGATTAGAATTAAAAACTATTCAAAATGATGTAATTGGAGACGATCAAATTGATAACAGAACGCTTAGCGCAATGCCTCCTTATTCTGTTAAAGGAAACGCTACTTCGAATCCAAATGCTGATCCTCAGGACATTCAAGCAGCTCCTTATACAGCTTTAGTAAGACCCAATCCTACTGACGATTTAGTTTGGACTCCTGCTGGTACTGATTCTGCTTTAATAAGAACAGCAACAAACTCATTAAGTTTTGTTAATGCTCCAAAAGATTCCGTTTTAATGAGAGACCAAACAGATTTAAGATTTGTTACTGCTCCTGGCTATACTGCATACATTAGAGAAAACGGTACTGTGCCTCTCGGGTTTTCCGTTGCAAACCCTGATACAACATTATTTAGAAGTGATGTAACAGATAATTTAAGTTTTAAGCCTGCTGCTACAGATACTGTATTTCTAAGAGATAATACGCATCTTCAATTTGCTCCTGTTCCAGAAAACTCCGTAATTGCTAGAGATGAACAACACGTGAGAGCTATTTCTGCTGCTCCATTTAGTGCATTTATTCGTCCTGGTGTATCTAATTCTCCTGACGACAGAATGCAATGGAGAGTAGCACAACCGGATTCAGCTTTAATCAGAACAAACACATTAAACCTTTCCTTCGCTGTTGCTCCGACTAATTCGGTTTTATTAAGAGATAATGATCATTTAAGACATGTTCCTGCAAATGATGATACTGCTTTAGTAAGAACTGATATAGGAACTGGAACTCAATCTTTAAGTTTTATTCCAGCTAATCAGAGAACAGTTTTAGTCAGAAAGCATAACAACCATGTTAGATTTGATAAAATCGATTATGACATGTTTGACAAAAAGATAGGAACGGTTGCAGAGGGTACAATTGTTATGTGGTATTCTACTGTTGCTTCGAGGCCAGTTGGTTTTTATTTTGACACAACTGGACCAACTGCTGGATTAGGCATTGCTGATAAAGAATATGATGGTTGGGCTATTTGCAATGGTAATAGTTATAGTATTACTGTAGATGGTGTAACAGAGACGTTTAGAACTCCTGATTTAAGAAGTAAATTTATAGTTGCAGCAGAATTTAATGGGCCAGGTGTTGGTTGGAAAACAAATCTAGTTTCTGGTCCATTAACTACATATCCAATGGGCGCTGAAGGAGGTTGGGAAAAACATCACTTGAGCATACCTGAGCTCCCAGAACACGTTCATAATATTAGCAGCGTAGATAAGGGACATACCCACGGTTATAAGCGTGCAAAAAAAAGAAGAATGGATGCTACTTGGCATAATGAAGACGGAAAATCAGGAGATGAAAACGTTCAAACCGATTCCAGTACTACAGGAATAAAAGATACAGCTCCAACCGGACAAGACAAAGCTCATGAAAATAGACCTCCTTATTATGCTTTATATTTTATTATAAAACTTGTGTCCGGAAGACGAAATAAAGAATGGAGTTTAGGTGGAGCATTACCTCCACCTCCAACCTTAACCCCTATGCCAACTCCAACGCCAACTCCAACGCCGTTGCCTCCTCCTCCTGGTTTTACGAGGATTTGGTCTGGAACAACTATTGTATTTCCAAATCCTGTTACTAGTTCGGAAATGGGAACTTCAACGCCAACTAGCATATATGCTCCTGGCAACTTTCAAACAATTACCTCAGGTCCTACTGAAACCTTATATGCAAGTAACGCTGCAGTCTTTGCTGTTGCAACTAAACTAGATATTACAGGTCTTGGAGCAACCGGCGATGTATTTTTAGAAAATATGTCGGTTTTACAAGAAGTGGAACTTCATTCTCGTGTATCTACGTTATCATTAGTAGGTTCTTCTTCTATAAAAACATTGAATGTTGGTTCCAATAAGCTGACTACTTTTGATGTAACTCCTTGTGCTACTAATTTAGTAACCTTAGATTGTTCATTCAATATTTTAACGTCAATAGTTGGCTTAAATTCTTGTACTGTATTAGAAGATTTTGATTGTTCGGATAACACTACATTAACAACTATTGGACTTCCTGCAGCAAATACAATAAAAAGGATAGATATTTCCAATACAGGAATAACCACATTAAATGTTAGTGGTAAAACCAACTTAACCGAATTTGCTGGTTCAGGATTATCAAATGTTAATTTAGATTTAACTGGTTGTAACAAATTAGAACAATTAGATCTTGGTGGGACGACGTTTAGTGCAGCTAACGGAGGTGGACCGAATTGGAATCCTGCTACTTTTACTAACTTAAAAGTTATAAACATAAACGGAACTGGAGGAACTGGAGCGTTGCCTCCATTAAAGATTGTTGATTTGTTATCCAAATTGACAGTCACAAACGGCGCACTTAATTTCGGAACAGGGACATTACCTTCAGGATTAGCTGGAACTGCTGGTTATGTAGGAGCAAAAGCCAACGCTGTTGCTAAGAACTGGACTATAAACCCTCCTTTACCACCATAATCTTTTAATATGGCAAGAAAATATACAAATGAAATTTTAGAAACTGAATGTATTGGCAATTCTTTGCTGACGATCAATACTAATTTTTTAAATTTAGATACAAGATCTGCAGAGCTAACTGCTGGGCTAATAGCAACAAACACAAAACTTTTGTCGTCTTTTAATGAAATCGCTAAAATCGGTCCTTTAGAAACAAGAACCACAAACATAGAAATTTCTGCTAATAATGAAGCAGACACACAAGTTCCGCTTTATTGTATTATAATGTATGCGGGACAAGGAGCTACTGTAGATTTTCATCCTACAACTGGCAGAGGTGTAGGAAGGTATAGAAAATTTGCACTTTGTAACGGCAATGTGCACAGTGTTACTATGGGTGGCTCTATTGTTTCTGTAACAACACCAAACTTAATGGATAAGTTTGTAATTGGCGGAAGGCCAAATGGCGTAACATCCGGAGGTACAAGAGCTATAGGTGCTAATGGAGGATCTGAAACCCACACGCTTTCTTTAGCTGAAATGCCGAAGCATAACCACACAGCTACATTTACTGGAATTGCGTTGTCTGGACACAAACATACATATCATGGTCCAGGTGGCGCTGATCCGTCTCGAGAAGGATATGTTTCATCAGGAACGGCTACTGCTGTAAACGATCCATTTGAAACTGATGATAATAATAAACAGACTTCTTCTGATTCTGCAGGTACACCTGCAGGTACTGTTACTGTTGCTAACGAAGGTGGTACAGCAACTAGTGCTTGTATGCCTCACAATAATATGCCTCCATTCTATGCACTAGCATATATCATGAGAATTGAATGAATGAACGATAAGTAGTTTAAACGCTACTATCATGACATTTATTCACGAATTATGTGCATTCCCGGTTAATTTTGGAACAGCTGCTCGCTATTCCTGGATTCCTGTAGATATAGGAGTTCCGACTCGTCCTTTATTTGCACAAGCAAGTTATATAACTAATCTTTCTGATCTTTCTGTCTCTTTATCTGCTGGTCAAATTACCATCGAAGACATTAAAATTTCCGGGCAAACGGGATTACTTTGTGATGTAACTCCATATACATACATTGATGGAACATATAATGCTATCCGAGTTATAAATCAAAATTTAACTCCTCAATACAATACAATTTCAATAGCAGACAAAAACGAAAATAATGTTTCTGTTTTTGCTGAAACATCTTCTTTACTTGTACATCAAACCAATCCAGTAACAGCAGTTGAAATAACAAATCCAGTTTCTAATGTAGGCTCTTCAAATGCATTAGATTGGAATATCATTCCAGTAGTTGCTTTATCAGGTATATATACACCATTATCATCGTTTGAATGTAATTTAGTCACTGTATATAATTCTTCTAATTCAATCTTATATATTAAAAAAACCGGAAATGCGTTTGCTCTTCCTTTGCGAAAAAATAGTGCTATTGATATAAGTGTTATTAGTAATTCAAATGAAATTTCAACTTCAACATTAAGCGAAGAAATAACTGCTTCTGCTTTACTAACAAAGTATTAATATGAGTTCAAGAATTACTTTTGGAGTACCTCAAGATTTAGATATAACAGATAATCCCATATTTAATAGCGTTACTGTTAACAGTATTAGTGCTGGCAACTTATATCCAGAAAACTGGCAAAGCGTGTATACGACAGTAAGTTCTAATTCCGGTTCTTGGGGTTTAGGTGGCCCGCTTTTAGACATGCCATATCTTCCGTTGTCTGGAGGAACTATTACAGGCAATCTTCAAGTCTCTGGCACAACTACTCTTAGTAGTGATGTAACTATTGGAACTGAAGAAAATTACGCTACTTTATTTGTTGAACAAAATAGAGTCGGAATTAATACAGAGGATCCAGCGGAAGCATTAACTGTAATGGGAAATGCAGCCTTGCATGGAGATGTTTTGATGGGTATGGAAACCCTTCCAACGACATTATTTGTGCAGTCAGAGTTTGTTGGAATTAATACAGAAAATCCAACAGACGCATTAACTGTTGCTGGAAATATACGTTCTACTGGAACGATATATGCCCTAGAAGGAAACTCAATTCAGTGGAGTGAGGCTCATGACGCGTTAAGTAGTTTAAACATGTTAAATCAACTGTCAGCATTAAATCAATTAACTGCAGTATATGTACTAAACCCTGTTACTGCAGTTGAAGTGACTAATCCCGTTACGGCTGTTAATATACTTAACTCCGTTGCAATCAAAGATCTCAATGATAATAACGTAAGTGTAGTTCCTGCAACATCTTCATTAAATGTTAATGTTACGAATTCTATAGTTGCAACTGTTGATCCTCTAGTTGGTTTTCCAATTACTTTTGCTAATACACCAAACGTTGATGCATTCGGACGTTTAAGAATTTCTCAGCCTCTTACTATATTTGATTCTTCGCATAGGTATCATGACAACAATCTTTGGTCTTCTTTAACAGCAAATGGAGGGTCTGTTTTTTTTAATTCAAATCAAGGATTGATTGAAATGTCTGTAAATAATTTATCTGGCTCTTCAGTTATCAGAGAAACAACAAAAGTTTTTAGTTATCAACCCGGAAAATCGATGGAAGTGTTGACTACTTTTGTGATGGCTCCTTCTGCTGTAAACTTAAGACAAAGAGTTGGTTATTTTGGACAAACTAATGGAATTTATTTGCAGTTAGATGATGGTCAAATCAGCTTTGTAAAACGTAGTTTAGTTAATGGTCTTCCTGTGACTGAAACTATTGTTCCTTTATCTGCTTGGAATGGAGATAAATTAAACGGAACAGGACCATCTGGTTTGACTCTTGATATCACAAAGGCACAAATTCTTTGGATGGATATTGAGTGGCTTGGTTTGGGAACAGTGAGAATTGGCTTTGTTATTAACGGACAATTTATCGTATGTCATTCGTTTCATCATGCAAATAAAATAGATTCAACATATATTACTACAGCGTCTTTACCATTAAGACAGGAAATTACTAATAAAAATGCAACAAATGGCTCAAGAGTAATGAAGCAAGTTTGCTCTACTGTGATTTCTGAAGGAGGCTATGAACTTAGAGGTCTTCAGCAAGCAATAGGAACACCTATACAAACTCCTAAAGTATTAGCTGTAGCTGGCACATTTTATCCAATAATTTCGTTAAGATTAAAAACTTCTCCTGATAGATTGGATGCTATAGTAATTCTTACTGCGTTGTCTATAATGGGAATAGGAAACGGAATTAACTATAATTGGCAAATAAAAGCTTCAGGAGTAACATCCGGTGGAAGTTGGATAAGTGCTGATAATATAAGTGCTGTAGAATATAACATTACAGGAACAGGATTTAGTAGTGGAAGAACTGTAGCTGCTGGATTTTTAAATTCTTCTAATCAAGGGTCTCCTACAACTAATTTATTAAAAGATGCTTTGTTTAAATTTCAGCTAGAAAGAAACGGATTAACTCAAATGCCATACGAACTAACTTTAGTAGTTGCTAGCGACACTAATGCTCAAGAAATTTTTGCATCAGTAGATTGGGAAGAGGTTAGTAGGTAACTTAAAAAAGAAGTAGTGCTCAACAAGGGTTATTTCATTCAGTCAACCTTGACTGTAATGTTTAATACTTCTGGTTTAGTTACAGGAACGACTACTCGCAATAATCCGTCAATGTAACTTGAAGTAATTTTTTTCTTGTTTGCATTTTGATTTAGCAGAAAAGACAATTGTCCTTTTCTTTTGCTAATGCCTCTTTTAAGGAAAGAAGTACTTTCATCTTCTTCCGCTTGTTCCGTTAGAACATCAATATACAAATATCCTTCTCGGACTTTAATATCAATGTTATTTTTACCGACACCAGCTAAAGCAACCTCAATGATATATTCAGTGAGTTCTCCTGCTGAGTCGTTTACGGCCTTGACGTTGTACGGATAAACCGCTCCAGGCACGTCGAACGCTCGATCAATTTTATCAAACGCTCCTTCAAGCCAGCTGTCGTTGAACAGAGCAGGTAGCTGGCGAAGTACTCTCTCTGTGGACGAATAATGTCCAGGTGTTAATGTTGTTGGTGATGCTGTTATTAATGTTGTCATATGTTTTTTCTCCTTTAATAAGCGAGTTATATGTTGTTTTTGTTTGTAGTCTTGTTGAGCACTACGAATTTATTTATCTTTTATAGATAATTTTTTTCAACAAAAAAACAAAAAAAAACTCTCTCTAAGTTGGTAGCCTAGAGAGAGTTTGTAGTCTTGATTCCACATCAAGACAGGGTTCGACTCAATTAAAGACCTTTGTCTTCAACAAAAGCATATAGTTCTTCTGCTCGTTTAATGATATCAGAGGTCTTCGGAAAAAGAGAATTAATTACTTCTTCTGAAGGATTAATCATATGTCCTCTTGCATCATACGTGCGATGATTATTGAGGTTTTCGAGGAATCTCATATTTTCATCTGTGTGAGCCATTTGAAGAACGTCTAAACGAATTTCGTAAGCATTTTTTGGCATAATTGTGTGTGTCCTTTCTAAGAAACCAATTGTGTGTGTTTCAAATTTTAATTATTAATAAATTAAAGCCGGTCAACTATTCTAAGCTTCACATGATTTGCAAGTTAGAATAGTACGAGCTAATTTTTGAGCTGGATTTGAGCTGCGTTGATAATAAAATGTTTTAATTCCTTGTTCCCAACCAAAAATTAGCAGTTCGTTGACATCTTTTGGTTTAGCATCATGAGGAACCATAACATTAAGACTTTGAGCTTGATCAATGTATTTTTGTCGTTGGGCTGCTTGTATTACAATCTCTTTTTGAGAAATTTCTGCAAATGTTTTAAACACATCTTTTTCGTTTTCTGAAAGGAATTCTAAGTGTTGAACGGATCCGCCATGTTCAAGAACAGATTTCCATGTATCATCATCATCTTTATCTTTTTGTTTAAGCAGATGTTTAAGATAAGGATTCTTATATGTAAATTTTCCTTTTGCTAAATCTTTAACATAATAATTTGAATTTAAAGGCTCAATGGATTGTGAAACTTGTCCTAAAATAAAACTAGAGGAAGTCGTTGGAGCAACAGCTAACGTAGTTACGTTGCGACGATTGTATTTGCTACCTTCGTAAATAGGAGCTTTTCCGTAAGCTTTAGATAATTCTTCTGTAGCTTTATCAGCTCGTTCTCGTATGGTTTTCCAAATTTCTACATTAAGCAATTTTGCTTCAAATGATTCGAAAGCAATTGTTTTTGATTGAAGCAAGGAATGCCATCCTAACACTCCGACGCCAAGAGCTCTTTGATTAATAGCAAACTTACGAGGGGCTTCCATAAATTGCATCCCTTCAGTCTTATTGATAAATTCTGTCATTACAGCATCAAGAAAGCAAACCAAAGTTTCTATAGCGTCTGTATCTTTTAATTCGTCCCAACGCTCTAGATTTAACGAAGAAAGATCACACACAAATGATTCTTCTTCATCATTAGAAAGTGCAATCTCGCTGCAAAGATTTGAGTTGTGAATTTTTATTCCTTTATCTTTATAAATTTGAGGAGCGTTATTATTAACTGTATCTGAAAACATAATATATGGATATCCAGATTCAAAACGCTTTCTAATAACTTTAGACCAAATCTTTCGCTTTTCTTTATCTCCTTCAACCATTTCTTTCATCCACTGATCTGAAACGCAAACAGCAAAAGACATTTCTTGAATGTCGTGTCCTTCCGAACGAATCTCGAGAAATTCTTCAATGTCTTTATGATCAATAGGAAGATAAGCAGCAAATGAACCTCTACGCACATTCCCTTGTGAAACAACATTCATTAGCTTATTATAAAGTTCCATAAAATGAACAGAGCCTGTTGATTCCCCTCCACAAGAAATCGGCGTGCCCCTTCCTCTTATCGCTCCAAAATAAGCTGATGTACCACCTCCGTGTTTTGTCATAATACCGACTTCGGAAACTTTATGTAAAATTGATTCCATTGTATCGGAAATAAAAGAACCAAAGCAAGAAATTGGAAGTCCGCGCTTTCTTCCAAAATTACTCCAAATAGGAGATGACAAGGAAAAAAATCCTAATGCCATATAATCTGCAAACTTTTTAGCAAAGCCTGGAATTTTTAAATAATCCTCAGCAGTTTGAGCAATATCTTCAATTCGCTGTTCGGCAGTTTCACCCTCTAACAAATATCCACGTTCGAGAAACTTACGTGAATCTTTGTTTAGCCAATAATGGTTGTCTTTAGTCATAATTTAATAGGATTTTCTAATAAAGCATAAAGCAGTCTCTGCCTCTTTGTTGGAATGATGCGATTCTTCAAACTCCCCTTCCCATTGTTTGCCTTCTTTTTTAGAATTTGGAGTCATATATACAAAGCGGATTTCATCGCATTCATCAAAACCGCATTCATACCCTTGCACAACAACTCTCATTGAAGGATCTTTTGTACTAAGCTTGTGAATTAGCTCTTTAACCGTCATACGTTAAAACAAATCTTCTTCATCAAAAGATTGAGATTTTTTTGAGTAATCAACCGGGCGACTATGGAAAAAGTCAGTTTGGTTGTTTCCGAGTAATTCTTCATCGAACCACATTGTAGTCTTTAATAATTCTTTATCAACATCAAAAACTGGTTTAAATTTTATTTGCTTTAATGATTGATTTATTCTGTTTTTAATAAATTCTTTCAGAATCTGAGCACTTAATCCTTCTTCTTTAATTCCATTGACCATCCAATCAACAATCTTTGCTTCAGATTCAAATGCTTCTTGTGCTTCGTGATGAATTTTTTCCTCAAGTTCTTCATCGAACAATTCAGGATATTCTTTTCTAATAGTATTAATAATTTGAATTCCTATCAATGCGTGAAGATTTTCTTCATTGCGAGTATATTTTACTTGCTGATCAGTATCTTTAAGAACGTTTTTAAAACGAGCAAACCAATTTACGACGTAAAATTGAGAAAATAACGATACGTTTTCAACAAATAAAGTAAACAAAATTAAAGCATAAAGATACTGCTTTTTTGAGTCTTTATAAAATTTATGAGTATATTTTTTGAGATATTTGACTCTCCCTTGAATCCAATCTAACTTAAGATTCTCTTCAAAAACATCTTCTAATCCAAGAACTGTTAATAAACGTTCGTATGCATTATTGTGAATTACTTCAGTATTAGCCATTACATACCCAAGATCAGCAAGAGAAGGATGTGGAAGATTTTCTCCAAGTTTTGCCCAGAATGTTTTTACAGCAACTTCAATTTGACCAATTGCGGAAAGAGTACGTATAATTATTTCTCTTTCTTGTTCAGTGAGAGTTACTTTAAAGTTTTGAATATCTGATTTAAAATTAAACTCTTTATCAGTCCAAAATCCATTATGTATGGCTTCTGTGTATTGTTCAGTCCATGGATATAAGTTTGGTTTTCTTGAAATTTGTTCTTCAAAGATTTTAAGTTTTGTTTGAGTTTTCATAAATCAGTATTCTTATTTAAAGGTTCTTGCCAATACCACCAACCAATTTTTTCGTCGTATTTTACAGAAAGGTTCATGGATTTTTGATATAAAGTAAACGTTAGTTCGCTGTTTATTCTGCATGCAATATCTCCTATGTAATAAAACAGCATTACCAAACATTTGTAATAAAGCTTTTGAATTTTATTTTGGTACATAGGTTGCGCGTAGTAATATTAATGCATTTTTGTAAAAGTTCTATTACTTTTTAACTTTTACTTTGAAGTTTCCTCCGCCAGGTTGCGTATCGTCCCATTTATTAGCACCGGGAAGAGTTGTATCAACATCGGTTAAGTTTAGGTTTTTATCTATATCTTGTTGATTCATATTTACTGGTTCTGGATTGTGAATTTTATTTGGTCTGCGTAAACTTTTTGGAACGGGACCTCTATTTATTCCGTCTGTTACTACTTCTATAACTTCTATTGGTACAGTCATTGGATTGCGATACAAACCAGGAGCATACTCAATATATATGTCTAAAAATACTCCATCTGGAGCATTTTGTCCTGCTTGAAAATTTGTAGCTGATGTTGGATATATTGATTTTACTGAGCCTACTCGAAGGTTTAGGTCAAATTTGGGATCCATACATGAGCGAATTATATCATGAAAGGATTGAGCTCTATTTTTAATATAGTCGTGTTTTAGACAATTCTTTTTGAATCGAACTCTATCGCCAATAACTACGCCTCCTTGCTGAAAGCGCTCAAGCTCCTGTTCAAATAACACATCAAATTTGTTCATATTTTTATTTAATCAAATAAACCAAAACTTTCGACTTATTGTTTCTCTTCGAATAAGTAAATTTTATGGCAATTCACATAACAGAGCTCAAACAAATCTCTGAAGAATATTCAATTAAAGATTATATCTATAAAGATTTACATTTAGATCTGACTATAGATGGTAATTACAGCCATGTTTTAGAAAAAAAAATAGAAACAAATGACATAAAAGTTTCTTTAGATGAGCTTGCGATTCGTAATTCTTTAAGAAATCTGTTTAATACTAAGAGAGGACAGAGGTTTCTCTTTCCGGAATATGGATTAGATTTCTACGAATTTTTATTTGAACCATGCACGGATTACAATGGCCAGACCTTAGGAGAACGTATTTCTAGAGCTATACAAGAATATGAACCTAGAGTAAAACTAATTAAAGTAAATGTAATTGCTGATCCTGAAACACACACTTATGATATTGATGTAATCGTACAAATGCCTACTTTAAACACGAGGGCTACAATAAATACACAATTAGATCTTAAAAAACAAAGCTTTATATTTGTAGAAAGCTCTAGAAACAGATAATAACATGAACGAAATAACAACAACAGAATTTCCTCTTCCTAAAAATAGCTATGCAGCTTTTGATGCAATAGCAATGAGAAATTTAATTCTAGAAAGGTTAAACGAACAAGGGGTTTTTACTGATCAAAATTATATTGGAAGCAATTTAGCAGCTATCATTGATATAGTTTCTTATGTATTCAATACACTAATGTTCTATTTGCATAGAACAAGCAACGAAGCTACGTTTACTGAAGCTCAACTATTTGAAAACATGAATCGAATAGTAAAATTGCTGGATTACAAACCAATCGGCTACCAAACATCCACTCTTGCTTTTGAGGCTTCAGCTGTAGGATTTTCACAAGGATTTTATACCATACCTAAATATTCATATCTTTTGATTGGAGAAGCGCCGTTCTCCTTCAACGAAGACGTTTCTTTTTCTATTCAAACTGATAGTATCACCGAACCTTTGACTGATTTATCAAACAAAAAAATTCTATACCAAGGAATTTTTCGTGAATACCCCATTTATACTGCAGCCGGCGATTTAAATGAAGTACTAACTCTAAACTTAGACGGAATTCCCATCGATCATTTTAATATACACGTTTATGTGTATGAAAGTAAGCGAGAAAAATGGGTGGAGTACAAAGAAGTTCCAAATTTATATTTAGAACAATCTTATGATCGCACATATGAAAAACGATTGAATTCAGATGTCAGATATGAATTGTTGTTTGGAGATGATATAAACGGGAGAAAACTTCAAACCGGAGATATTGTTGCTGTTTATTATTTAGAAAGCTCTGGTGAAAAAGGAGTTGTTGGTCCAAATAGTTTGAAAAATTCTAAAAACGGTTCTGTAATCTTTTCTACTACTACTTTCAATAGAATTCAAAATGATATAAACGAAGAAAAATTCACGTACATGACTAATGCTGAATTTAAAAGCATTGTTTTTAACAATAATTCAGGTTCTACTTTACCAAAAGGAATTGAAAGCGTAGATAATATAAGAAAAAACGCTCCTTCACAATTTAAAAGTCAGTATCGTTTAGTGACGAAAAAAGATTACGAAACTTTTATTAAAGTAAATTTTGCAAACTTTATTTCTGATGTAAAAATATTTAATAACTGGGAATATGCTTCAAAATATTTAAAATATTTTGAAGAGATTCAAGTTTCTCCAGATGCTTTTAAACAAATAGTTTTCAATCAACTTACGTACTCAAGTTCTTGCAATTTTAACAATTTGTATGTTTGTGCTTTGCCTAAAACGTCAAAAACTTCAACATTAAAGTATCTTCTTCCGGCTCAAAAAGAAATAATTTTATCTGGTATTAACAATTCAAAAATGGTAAATACTGAAATTTCGTTTTTAGAGCCAATATACAAAGCGCTTTCTTTTGGCATACCAGACGAGCAAAGAGTAATTACTGTACAAGATATTGATTATTGTCAGCTTAGAATTATAAGAGCCACTGGAAACAGAAGAGCTTCAGCTAGTATTATTAAAGATGTTATAACTTCTTTATGGTCCTTTTTTGATCCTTCTGTATTTCAAATTGGCACCCCTTTACTATATACAAACTTAGTAAGCTCAATTCTTTCAATCAACGGCATACAATCAATTGAAACTATAAGAACCGATAGCGGGGAAATATACAAAGGGTTATCATTGTTTATGTGGAATCCAAATTATCCTCTTTATGATAAAAGAGTAGTAACTAACGATATAACAGTAAAAGAATTTGAATTTTTATATTTTCATGACCTAACTAACATATCCCAGAAAATTCAAGTAAACGAAGAACCTTATTTAACGCTGGAGTAATATGACAATTGATATTTTAGTTACACCAAGCCTAAGTGGATATGTATATGAGACCGCTTTTGTTTTTAGTAAAGCAACTCCATCCGTTTTTACGGATTATGCGTGGGATATGGGTGATGGAACGTCTCATTATGATCTTTCGGCTGTAACTCATATATATCAATATCCAGGAATTTATACTGTGTCGCTTTCAGCTTGGACAGAGTGGGGACAGATATATACGACAACTGAATATATAAATGTTGATTATCGTTATAGAGATATGATGGAGTTTGAACAAGTTCCAGCACTTAATGGTCTTCCTGGACTTGCCTCGACCGAACCTTTTGTTATTAGTCTCACCTCAGCAAAGATAACTGAAACCAAAAAAATTGTTTTGCAACCAATAAATACAAACTCTATACCTCACTATGCTGTTCCTACAAAATGGGAGTTTTTAGTTCCTAGATGGAGATTTGTTGATGCGGTTACAATGGAAGTGCTTCAAGATGATTGTATTATTATTGATACTGTTCCAGTATATAAAAACGGAAAAATAGTGGCGGTTACTGGAAGAGCATCTTTTTATTATATAGATGATTCCAGTACTGGAGTAGATACAAGTACCACTTGCCCATTAACAATACTTGCAACACTAAGCACCACGCACTTCACATATCCTCCTGAATCTGTAAGATATCCTTACTATAGTTATAGTAATAACGAGACAGTAAAAGCTGCAACGTTTTGGAGAATTGAAGATGTAATTCCAACAAAATTTCTTATTACTGAAAACTTTTTGAGTGAAATTTATGAGTTAAAATGGACAAATGTTCCTATCCCTGTTTTAATTACATGCGAATATGAACCTAGCTTAATGCCAAATTATACTCCGCTAATGGGAGTAGATAAAACAAAAGTTCTTTCTTATCCCAGAAGAAATGAGTTTGGAAAATCTGGTGCTTTAAAATTGTGGTTATCGGGTTTACCTATTAGCTCTTGTTTAGTAGAAGATGAACCGTTATATTTTCAATCTACAGACGAGCAAGGAATAATAAAAAGTGGATATATTTTTACCACATTAACTTCTCTTTGTGCAATTAGTTCAACGGTAGTGCAAGCAAGTGCAGTTGTAACAAATTTTGATCTATCAGGTTCCCACAAATTTACGTTTCCTTCCGGTTATTTAATATCTCCCTCAGCTTATATTTCACATCCTGTAAAAAATTTAATAAATAAAATTTACCTCGTTCCTGGTCCTATAGTAACAGATGCAAGTTTATGTCCTTCTGTTGATCAGCTAATCTTAGAAAAAGCTGTAATAGACGGAAAAATTGAAGCATATACTGTACCAAACAACGGGCAAGTTGGGCTAACTAACTATGACTTGGGAACAACAGGCGTTTATGGAATGGCTGTTAATCCTGTCACAAGACATTTATATGCAGGAGATGCAGATAAAGATTTGTTGTATAAATTTGATAGTTCTGGAGTTCTGTTAAGCACTATTTCTCTTTCTACGTATACAAGCGGCATATATAACACTCCTTCTTGTATTTCGATAGATAAATATGGAGACTTGTGGATTTCAATGTATACTAGTCAAACAGTTGTAAAACTGGACTCCAATTTAAATCTACTACTAACTGCTTGTCCGACAGGAGTAACAAATTTAACTGCTATGTTTGATGGAAGTTTTTACATTGAACCTCCTGCAATAGAAACAGATCAAAACAATAACGTTTGGGTTTGTTATGGCCATCCTCTTAGTAGCATGTTAATAAAGTTTGATTCTTTAGGTAATGAAGTATTAAGAGCTAATTTGCCATTAAATTCTGTTCCGGTAGCTATTGCTATTGATGCTGTAGCTGATGTTTGGGTTGCATGCAGGGAAACGAATGAGATTCGCTGTTACGATTCACTTAACGGCAACGTAAAACATATTTTTAATGGCATCTTAAAACCCAGTTATATAGCTATAGATAGAAATAACAATGTTTGGTTTACTCATGGTCATGATTTTTGTAGTAAATTAAATCCTAATACGTTGTTTATAGAAACGTGGAAATATGACCCTAGCGCAAAGCAATTAAATCAAATAACCACTGGATATTCTTCTGCGGACGTATTGCTTGCCAATAATGACAATGAAATTTGGGGAGGTTTGGCGATAGATCCTTATGATAGAGTATGGCTAATCAATTCAGTACAAAATGAAACGGTTGTTTTTTACTCTAATAATCCTACTGTTATCAGAAATGTTGATATAATTCCATTTCCCACAACAAACTTTGTTTTACATCCAATAACCAATGCAGTAATAAACGTGCCATCAACAAATGTAAGATCAGCACAAGCGGCCGGAGATTGGACAGGAAATAAGTGGTTTCAAAAGTACGCTGGAGGCGAAAACAAGATGAATGTGTACGGCAAATCTGAACCATTTCAAATTAAAAATATACACGAGCCTTTATTTTTAACAAAAAAGAACGAAGAATTTGATTGTGCTTCTCATATGCATTCGTTGGCTTTACCGGAACTTTTAAAAAATAATGCAAGTTTATTTCAAGAATTTTTGCCTAGTGTAGTTGGAAATGGAGATCCTAAAATGGAAAGCTTAGGTCGCGTTGCTTATGAGAAAATTGCAAATTTTGTTCAATCTCATGGAGATTATGAGACTTCAAATATTGCCCAGTTAAATGCAATGGCAGAAGAACTTAATGTGCCATATAAAAATTTTGGTGTTGATTTTCCAGTGCAAATTCAACGCCTTTTAAATATTTTTTCCACTCCAAAACATTTATTGAGAGGCATTCCTAACATTGAAAGTAATTTAATAAACAATTTAGGATTAATAATCCGTGAACAGGATAACATTGAAGCTGGTGGATATATTTTTGCTAAAGATAGAAGCACTAAGTTGTATCAATTAATATACGTTAATGCATTACCAAATGGACAAACAAGTTATCCTCTTTCTGCAATACAATTAGAGGGATTTAAGCAGCCCACTATGCTATTTTATGATTTTTATACATATCTTCCTAATACTTTAGAAGGATACGTCAACAATGTTATAAATTGGGATTCACCTAATACTACAATTTCTTATAATATAAGTTCTACTGATGAATGGTATGGTCCAAACGGTATAGCAGAAATTTCCTTTAATCAACTTTTAACAAAAATACTCTTTGATATAAATTAATCAAAAAGTAGTGTCAATTTAAGCATTGGTCGATAAATACTTTATAATCCGTGGAAAAAAATACGTTTTTACCTCAACTTGCTAGCAAAGATAACGCATCAACGTTTGATTATGATGCGCCTCTTTCGTTTTTAGAGTGGAAAAGACAAATGCCTCTTTTCATAGAAAGTGATATTTTATATCATTACAATCAATATGTATTAGATTGGTCTTCAAAAAGAAAAGCTAAAAAAGTTTCTACTAAATTCTTATTAAGACAAAAATACTTATATTTGCTGGAACAACTTCAGATGTTTTTTACAGTTGAAGAAAAACAAAGCTGGTACCAAAAAATTAACTTATCTGATGAAAAAGAATTGCTTTTAGCTATTCCATATTTTGCTAAAAAAT
>Ga0078894_10000232_pt1 | contig 37523 bp, 29 predicted proteins | sample LauGreSu1BDMLBSD_2_FD_67506 | JGI IMG/M metagenome (GOLD analysis project Ga0078894, IMG submission 67506) | Freshwater lake microbial communities from Lake Michigan, USA - Su13.BD.MLB.SD (version 4) (version 4) | ecosystem: Environmental > Aquatic > Freshwater > Lake | place: Lake Michigan... | reverse complement strand
GATCTCGGCGACCGAGAACTCCTGGCCCTTGGCGAGGAGGCGGATGAGGCGGGTCTTCTGGTTGGCGTGCTTGGTGCTGGTATTGGTGTTCATTGTGTATTGCGATGGTTCATTCAGTTTTTGATGGTGAATGTAGCTGAACCAAACTACATCCACCATATTACCACTCTTGTGTGTAAAGTAAATCTCTTTTGCTAGGAATTAGACCGTTGCAGCCGGAGCAGGCTCGGCAGCCGTAGGATTCGTCACGCCAGCATCGAGCTTCGTGTAGAGATCGAGGAAGGCAGTCTTAGTATCGACATCGAAGCGGCTGATGCACATCTCGATAGCCTTCTGGCGATCTGCGAAGATGCTGAAGGAATGCACGATGTGGCACAGACGACGCGTGGAGATGACCTCGTCGACACCGTCGTCGGCAAAGGTCTTGCGGATGACTTCCGCCCACGTGCAGAGCTTCTCAGCGAAACCATCGTCATTCCGACCGTACTTCTCCATGTGTCGGACGACGATCTTCTTCTCCGTGGCAAAAGACGGATACGGCTGCTCGATGGTGGCCACAAAACGCTCGAGGAAGGCCTCGTCGATGATCGTGGCAGCTACGAAACGGCCGTCATCAGAACCCTTGCCCTTCGTGTTGGCTGTAGCGATGACGTTGAAGCCAGGGGCCGGATGAATCATCTGACCGGTCTTCTTGATGAGGATCGGCTTGCCCTCGAGCACACCCTGAAGGCACATGATCTTGTTCGTGGCACGATCGATCTCGTCCACGAGCAGGATAGCACCACGCTCCATGGCCTTGATGACCGGACCCTTGGCGAAAACGGTCTCGCCGTTGAGGAGGCGGAAACCGCCGATGAGATCGTCCTCGTCGGTCTCAGGCGAGATCTGGACACGGATGTACTCGCGCTCGAGAGCAGCACAGGCCTGCTCGACCATCATCGTCTTGCCATTTCCGGACAGACCGGCGATGTAGATCGGGTAGAAGGTCTTGGCCTTGATGATCTTGACCACGTCCGAGTACGAGCCCCATGGCACGTACGTAGGATCAGACTGAGGGACATAGGTGGATTCGTCGATCGTCGACGAGATCGCAGCAGACAGATTCATGGTCGGCTTCGGCTGAACTGCCGAACCGGCCGGCTGAACGACGGTGGCAGCACCGGGCTTCAGCAGACTGCTGAGGTCGTACAGACCACGGCCGATCTTGAACTGATCGGCAATCAGCTCGCGAGTTCCGCTGAATCCGTATCCGAGCGACACAGCGATGTCATCGAGCTGCTTACGCCGGAACTGAACCTGGTCCGGATACTTGGACGCCAGCGTGGCGACTATCTTGTTGGAGCAATCTTTCATTAGAACAATTTTGACTATGCCACCATTCTACACTGTTCTGCGCATTTCGTACACAGATTTGATGCGGCATAAGCCGTTGGGCATCAACCCACTTAGGCGATAGCCTCCGAGAACTTAGTCACAAACACTCGCTTGGACTTCTTAGAGGAAGAAAAGTTCATGAATTCACGAGCGATCTTGGATCGGGTCATGCTCGAATCGATCTCGAGCTCATCGTCATCATCAATGGCCAGATCATTGCCGCCGCCAACAACGAAGTAGTTGTCGTAGCAGTAAGCACCAGGAATCGAGACCACCGAATTCCGGCGGTACGTCTCATAAAGACGCTCGCAGGACTGCTTGCGCGATGGCGAAGCCGCATTAGCCTCACGGATGGCAACCTCGGTCCAGTACTTCGACCGACGAGCCGGGATGAAAAATCCCAGGGTGTGGCATCCGGTCGTGAGGCGTAGATTCTCGATGAGAAGATTCGTGCCGGCCTGCGGCTTCGAGTTATCGAACTTGATGGTACGACCCTTGAGCTGAAAGGAGATCATCCTACCACAGTGAGAATCCGACCACGAATACTCGGGCCGACTATTCGGATCCTTGATCCGATACGAATCGAGCTCATTGCAGGTCGAACTATTCATCCGACCGCCGACGCCGTCGGTCAGGAAGATTGCAGTCATCTTATCGGGATTATGCTTCGCCTTGAACTGATCGATGATATCGTGAGCAATGATCACTGCCTCATTGAGGGGAGTACCCCCGAGCGACTCGCAGGCCGCCGCAGCGCGGTGGTCGACAGTGCGGATCCACATGCCGAAGAGAGCTTGCTTGAACTGATCCTTGGACAGTTCAGAGCTAATGAGCTCCATCAGAATCATATTAGACATCACGACACGGTCGCTGCGTTCGGTGGCCGGATCTGCAGTGTAAGCACCGCCGGTGGTGAAGGCATAAACCGCGAAAGGAATGCCGGCCTGACGGCAGAAGAGCGACATGTTAATCAGGTGCTTGAGAACGTGCGGAAGCACCGTGCCCATCGAACCGGAATAATCCACGAACATCACCATGCCATGATTCTTGGCATCGGCGAGCTTGGTGACGCTCAGGAAGATATCGTCGCTCGTCCGATAAGCATGGAGCTTCTCGAGATTCAGGGAACCAGTCTTGGAAACCGTAGCCCGAGCGTACTGGTGAGCAGACTTGCGCAGTTCAAACTCCTTGACCATCATCGCGATGATCGGCTTATTCGCACGGAGGTACTGCTCAAATGCACTGTGGCGCTCAGGAACCTTACTCGACATGGCAAAGTTAGAGTCAAGATGCATCATGCGGGTCTCATGAAGCTTGGCATAACTCATGACCCGAGACAGGCGATGCTGCTGTGACGGCAGACGCAGAAACCGAGTTGCTAGGGTCTCGCGGCTCGTATCGTTCAGATCTGACTGACAGCGAGAATCGAAATTGGACTGGGTCGAAAGATCGGTATCGCTGGAGGCCTTGTTTCCACCGATCTTGTTCGAAACATTGGTGCAAGTCGCATCGGTAGAATCCTGGTTCTCGCCGGACGACTGACTGGAGTCATTCCCTGACTTTGCCGGCTTCGAAGCATCCTGGGAGTCGGCTCCAGGCTCGGACGAGCCAGAGTCAGATTCGGATTCACCTGAATCATCCGCAGGAGTCTGAAGTCCATTCTTCTCAGACGACTCGTCTTCGGATGACTCGGCATCCGTGGAACCAGAGGAGGAACTGTCCTCATCAGAGTTCTCGGACTGGTCCTCAGGCGACTGCTCATCCGACTGGGAAGATTCCTGCGAGGATTCGCGCACCTGAACAGCCTGAGCCTGCTGCTGAGCTTCCTGCTTCTGCTTCTCCTCAGCTTCGTTCACGAAATTCTGAAGCGCCCTGGAGGCCGCCAGGACTTCTTGCCAGGTATTCGCCGACTCGATCATGGTCTTGATCGGCAGCTCCTCAGCGGAGAACTCGATGTCGATCAGATTACGCAGCTTGAACTTGAGGTTCAGGCGATTGAGAAACCCGAGGGTGTTGACATCAGTACCCTTGATTCCAAAGAAATCCTGCTGATGCAGGGTCTCGTAACCACGAGTGAAGCAACCGACAAGGCCAGGATACTGGCCTTGGATGATCCGTTCGATCCGAACATCCTCGACGAGGTTGACGATATCGTGGCGGATGCCGTTCAGCTGAAGATTAAAATCTGCCGGGGTATGGAGAGCATGGCCGACCTCGTGACCAATCATGAGGTCATTGACGTCGGTGGACATGTCCTTCCAGGCCGGAAGGCCTAGGACTCGGGACTGGACGTCAAAGAAAGCCGTCTTGAAATTCCCGTGCTGGACCGTGATGTTCTCCTTTGCGAGGAGACGGGCTAGCGTGCTTTTGGCGTTGGAACTCATTGGTATGATCAGATCCTACCATACCAACGTCGAAAGTACAACTCAAAAGGGGCATTTGATGCGCGCCCCCCTGGTAATCAACAACTTATGAATTTTTGAGTTTGATCTGAGAGAAGCTCTTGACCTTACAGAACTCGATCTTACGCGGAAACTTACCATCCAGCGCGTCAGTCTTATGGGAGATGATGAAGACTGACGTACCGGCATCCAGGGTGTTCAGGATCTTCATCAGGTTGTCCACGCCATCAGCATCCATAGAAGAATCGAATGTCTCGTCCAGGATGAGCAGGTTGGTACTGACAGAGTTCTTCATCTTCGCGATCTGCCGCCAGGTGAACAGTAGAGCCAGATCGATGCGTTGCTTCTCACCTTCAGAGAATGATGGATACGAGAAATCGTCACGATGCCGTGAACGGATGGTTTCCTCGAATGCCTCGTCGAGGTTGAACGAGACGAAGAAGTCGAGGGTCTGCAGGTAGTTATTGATGAGACGATTCATCACTGGCAAGTACTGCCGAATGATCTTCGTCTTGATCCCGGAGTCCTTCAGCATCTCACTGATGGCCTGATTGTAGGTCCCCTCTTCGTAGAAGGATGCTTTCTGGGCGGACAACTTCTCCTTCAGATCCAGCAGTTCTTTGAGCTTGAGCTCGGCCTCATCAAGACTGTCATCACGCACCACCGAATTTTCCTGCTCAAGCTCTCGGATGTACTTCTCGTGCAGCTGAATCTGTGACCGATTCTGCCTGATGAGTCCGAGTCCCTGGTCTAGGCGATTGACCGTAGCATAGATCTCATCTAGAGAGGCATTGATCTTCTGCAGTTCATCCGTGAGTTTCGTCTGACCGGCAGCCAGCTCCTTTGCCGATTCCTTGCACACGTGAATCTTCTGTGACTTAAAGTCTGGCATCAGCATCTGAGAACATGTTGGGCAGTGATCGTGGTTCTCGTAGAACTTAGCGTCCTTTACCACTCGGTGCATATTCGTCTTTATCTGCGACTGATACTCCAGAAGAGTCTGCTTCTTGTCCTCTATCTTCTTGTGTGCACTGCGAATATCAGCCGGGATCAAATCCTGGCTAATCTGAATCTGTTCGTTCTTGTCCAGAAGCTCTCGTATCGACTGCCGATGCCCATCGATCTTCTTCAGGTTCTTGGTGACGTTGTCGGCATTACGACTACGAATCTCGTCGATCAACTTGTTCTGCATCGTGATCGTACGGTCGTTCACCTCAGCTTCGTGCATCGTAGTCTGAAGTTTGTCTCTGAGCTGAGCTACCTTCTCCTTCAGGATGCCGTTCATCTTCGTGAAGACGTTGATGTCAAGCAGGTCCTCAATGACTTCGCGCCGGTGTTGTGCCGGCAACTGCATGAACGGAATGAAGGATGAGGATCCCAGTACGACGATCTGATGGAAAGACTTGTGGTTGAGCTTCAGGATATTCTGCTCCAGGACCTTCTGGTAGTCCATCGCGTGCGACTCCTGGTTCACCATCTTATCATTCTGCCAGATCTCAAATATGGATGGCTTGATCCCGCGAACGATCCGAAACTGATTGCGTCCGATCTTGAACTGGACTTCAACCTCGCAGTTCTTTCCGTTGATCGAATTTACGAGCTGCGGCTTATTGATGTCACGGTGAGGCTTGCCAAAGAGGGCAAATGACAGCGCATCGAGCATCGTCGATTTACCTGCGCCGTTAGGACCAACGACGAGTGTAGACTCCCCGGAGTTCAGGTCTACCTGAGTAAACTCATCACCGGTGGAAAGAAAGTTCTTCCACTTAATACTCTGAAATGTGATTGCCATTAGACTGCCTCGAGGTTCTTCGCCTCGGTATAAAGTTCCCTGAGCTTTGCCTTGATCGTATCCTTGTTCAGTTCGGTCTCGACCGCCTCAACATATGTATCGAGGAGTGCTGATGTATCGGCAATGGACTCAGAGTCATCGATCGATACTTCGTCTCCCTTGAATTCATCGTAATTCTCTGCGATCTTGATCTCAAATGGATCCTGTTTCTGAAGACGATCAATGAAGCGATCAAACTTAAAGAAGTCCGACTTGTTCGCTACGACAACTTTAACGAACTTACCTTTTGCCAAAGTCACATCAAGAGAGTCCGGATCGAACCGAGAGTCATCGTACGTGTACTTCGTGTAGATCTCATGAGGGTTGCGAATCTCGTGCAACTCACGGGTGCTGGTATCGAACACGTGGAAGTACTTCCAGTCTCCGGCATCTGCCCAGGTCATCTCGAACTGAGTGCCGAGGTAGTGCACATTCCCCTTCTTCGACTTCGTATGGTAATGTCCTGACCAGACCTGCTCAAACCGAGCGAAGGGTGCAGGATCCATACCTTCATGCGACTGCACACCCTTCATGAAGTCGAAGCCATTCAGCTCGAGATGACCGCCAAGAATCGATGCGCTGCAGGTCTCAACGAAACGCATCGATTCTGCATGATTCTCTTCATTGATCCATGGCAGAAGTGCGATATCACATCCGTCATAATTCATAACGGCCGGCTTCATGACGATGTTCACGTTCTCGACGAAGTAACCCAAGAGCTCTTTGAGCGAGCAGAGATCGTTCGTATTTTTGTAGACCACGTCGTGGTTTCCTGGGATGATATCCATCGTCATCCCAAGATCTCGCATCGGCTCCAGGAACGTTTTACGGTTATGGTTGAGAGCCTTGAAGTTAATGAACTTCCGATGGTCGTAGTAATCCCCAAGATGGAGGATGGTTCGAATGCCGTGCTCTTTGCAGTACGGAAAGAACACCTCACTGTAGAACTTCTCGAAGTAAGTCAGGAACACGTCAGATGAGTTCCTGACGCCACAGTGAGTATCGTTGAGGATCGCGATCAGCATTAGGCAAAGAGTTCTACTGTACTGCTAGACTTAGCCTTCTTCTTTTTCTTCTTGAACTCCTTGAGCTTCGTATCTGCAGCCTTGACCTTATCGATTCGCTTCTTCAGAGTATCGATGAATCCTTGTTCATACCCAGTCACGAGCGAAGAACCATCATCAGAATTCGTCATAAATGCATCGATTCCGGCCTGCTCGATGTATCGTAGCTTGATGTCCTGCTCCTTCTTCTCGAGCGTGATTCGACGAATGAAGGCATAGTAACAGATCTGGGTGAAGTACGCGAATGCGTTAGGAGAACCAGTTCGTGTTGCCGCAGCAACGTTGTAGTTCATGATTGCCTTGATGCAGTTCGCAACACCGTCCATGACCATCTCTTCACGATACGTGTACCGGATGAAGTTGGGTCGACGAGAAAGACCTTCTGCGATCTTGAGGAAACACCGACCGATGTACTCGGTGATCTTAGGAGTTTCGACTCCCTCGGCCTCGCAGCGGCGAACGATGGTGACGTAATCGACCACGGCCTGAGAAAACTCTTTGTTGTTAACGTAGTGCTCAGCGTTCTTCTTCGCTGCAGAAACTCGAGTTTTCGGTGCTGTTGGAACTGGTAGCTGTTCAATCATTTGGAGTGTAATTCATGGTGTATTAATCCTCATTACAGATCATACATAGTACTGTGTCAGAGTAAATTACAAAGCTGAACTATTCTTTGTAATTTACATCGACCTAGAAAGTCGTTATTTTATCCCTGTTCGTCACAGGGCAGCACAGTATACCTTAGTTGTAGGATGGATCGTCTGGTGCCTTATAATCCAGAGCATCCCAATTAAATCCATTCGGATCTTCTGATTCAGATTTATCCTTCTTCGCCAGAGCAGTGGCGTAGTCTTCCTCTGTTTCCTTGCTGGGTAATGTGAGTGCCACAATGTGTGAATCTCTCAGCAGAATTGGAGTACTGACTGATCCAAGAATCCATTCAGAATAGTACATCGTGCTGCGTACTCCAGCATCTGTTGACTCGGTGATCACATTCACCTTGAATGGATAACGGATGAGTAGACCTCTATCCACTTCAGAGACCAGAGAACAGACGATGGTCTCACCAGAGATGAGCTTGAGCATTACGTTCATTGTGTAGAGATTGGCACTTCGTGGATCTTGAAATCAAACCGTTCACGACCGTACAGCTTGATTCGTTCGGCAGCGTGTTCTAAGGTGTAATTCTTCGAAGACTTCCAGTGGAGATCATCGGCGATATCGAATACCTTGGTACCACGACCGTCATCGGATTTGCGCAATCCACGACCAATCGATTGCAGAATCCGAATCTGAGATTTTGATGGCGAAGCAAAGATCAAATTATGTAGGTTACGAATATTTATACCAGTTGAGAAGGTACCCATGGAGGCTACAATGATGGCATCCTTCTCCTTCTCAGTGATCGCTCTGATCCGTTCACGTTCATCGGTATCAACGGCGCCTGAGACAAAGAAGAGTTTGCGAACCCTTCGTGGTAGTTCGTTCAGTTTTGCATCGATTGCATCATAGATCGGTTTACCATGCTTCTCAACGTAGTTATACAGGATCAGCGTATTTCCAGTCTGTGCAATCGCCAGGTTACGAATGAACTTTGTTCTGGCAGCATGACCTACGATGAAATCGATCTCGCCCTGATAGTCCATCTTCTTGACTTCCTGGCATTCGAGATCGCTATACTTCAGTAGGAGTACCTCGATCTCAAGTTTAGCCAGTGCATCAGAATCCATGAGATCACGCGTCGTAGTCACTCGGTATTCTGGACCAAAGAGTCCTTCGAGCACAAGCTTGTGAGTCTGAGTGCCATCGAGCGTTCCGGTAGTTCCGATGCGATATTTTGCGTCTCTCAGGTTCTCAAGGATCTTGCACAACGATTTTGCCTTGAACGTATGAGCCTCGTCACCGATGACCATACCGAATGGCTTGAACCAGGTTGCATCCATCTTGTAGATGGACTGCCAGGTCGTGATAACAACTCGTGATGAAACGTTGTGTTTTTCCTTTCCGGAATAGATTCGATGGCAGGTCGCTTCGTTATCCCAGCTCTCATCGAGAGTCGAATAGTCCTTGAAGTCAGTGTACATCTGCTCGACAAGCGATGTCGTTGGTACGATCAGGAGCACCTTCGAATCGTTCGATTGCAGGAACCAGCGAAGGAGTACGTAGATGATTAGCGATTTGCCAGATGCCGTTGGGCTGAGGAGCAAGGCACGGTAATGCGTCAGTGCATGATGTATCGCCTCGAACTGATAATCACGCGGAACGATAGCCTTTCCATGAGCGAAGAGATTGAGCGACTCGGTGAACTGCTGAATCTGCTCAAGTTCAAGTAGTTCCTGAGCATCCGGCAATCCATGGTACTCATCGAATACGTACTCGAGTCCGTACTTACGAGTCTCTGCAAATTCATGAATGTACTGCAGAAGACCGCCGTAGATCGTTTTCGTTCGTTGGTCGAATAGCCTGATCTTGCCGTCCCAGAGCTTGTTCTTGTAGGCCGGCATGAACTTGTGGCCTGGAACGAAAAACGTGAAGAACTCGGAGAGCTCGTATGCAGTCGATGGTTCGCACTCGACCGTCAAGAAGACTTCGTTCTTCTTTCGGACCTTTATGGTTTCTTCTGGCATACTCAGATACCCGAGGTGAACTTCTTCCACTCCAGAATATTCTTGATCGTCGAGTGCCTCCACTTCACAGAATCAAGTACTTCCTGAAGAGTCTCAACGAGAGTCTTGTAGTACGTGACCTGAGCCTCAGATTTCTGCAGTTCGGCATCCGAGTTGAAGTAGTACTCCATGTCAGACTTCATGATTTTTAACCCATTGAATGGATCATACGGCCATCCGTACTGATCGATTGCAGCTTTGTCCAACTTGCCGTTAAAGTGAAGCCACTTGTCTCGGAGCAAGATTTTTTGTTCCATTTCAAGTTTCTTCAACTTCAGCTTCGTAGTTGAGAGCAACTCAAGGTATTTGGCGTGCAGTCTCGAATTCTGCTTCGAGGCCTCGTCAAGATTCAGGTCATCAATAACCGAATCCTTCTTCCACATTTCCAACACGTCTTCAATGTTTAGCATAATATAAAAAGGTTCACCTTGCGGTGTAGTTCTACTTCACGAACTCAAAGTATGTATACTGTAGGGAAGCGTCAGCCGTCACGTACTCGACGTCGGTGTTCTGCGTCTGAAACTCAATGGATCCCAGTGAGGTCGGGAACGCGCTCACGAATCGAATCTGCTTCGTGATATTGTTATGGCTCGAGAGGATGTTCAGCGTGACATCGAGCTTCTTCATCTCGTCATTCGATGCATTGTACTTGATCCAGTTGAAAAGCTCAACGTAATTCTCAAGGTTCTCGTTCACGATGAACCGCATATCCAGAGGTGTGTACTGTACACGCTCACCGGAAACGTAGTTCGTATTGCCACGAAATGGTGCGGCTACCTCTGGCAGTGCAATACCTGGAAGCGACGTCGACACGCAGGTGTATTCTACATTCGCGAATTCCGTGGAATCAATCGTGATCTTAAATCCGTTCGGTGAGAGGTAGTTTCGATTTGTCGTCAGGTTGCTCATACATCTATTTATGAACGAAAAAGGGGCCCCCTTTCGAGGGCCCCAATTAGCGGGTCAGATACTAAACGCTTAGGCAGCGTTCAGGATGTTTGTGACCTTGAAGATGCGGAAGTAGCGGTTAGCGCGGTTTGTTCCGACATCGTTGACCGGGGATCCAGTCTCAGCGAACGGATTGGCGACCATTCCGTAGCGAGTCTTGAACCCGATGCGTGGCTGGAAGTCAGCCTGGCCAACGGCGCGGACCATGGTCAGCGGAACGTATGGGCAGTAGAACATACCAGCGTCATATGGGTTCGTTCCACGATATCCGACGGTGATGTAGTCACCTACGGCATATGGATCGATGTAGACCTTGATGCGACCATTGAGGACGCCAGCGAAGGTGCTGCCGGTGTCGTCAACCTCGAGGGTCGTGGCGAGGGCCGGAGCATAATCGAGGACGCCAGCGGCGGCCAGGGCTGTAGCAACATCGCTCGAGCAGAGGATGAAGTTACCCTTGCCACGGCGGGTTTCCTTGGCGATGACGTTAGCTTCGCGATCGAGCTGGACCAGGAGGCCCTTGAACTTCTCAACGGACCAACGACCATCAGCATCAGTCTGGAGGTTGAAGTCGCCGGCAACAGTGATGTTGCTCTGCAGTGCGCCCTTCTTGGCCTTCACGTTGATGGTACGGATAACCTCACGGTTGATTTCAGCCAGGATTTCGGTCGACAGGATGTTGGCCAGCTCAGACTCTGCATCGAGACCGTGAACGGCCTTGAGGTCCTGAGCGAGTTCCATCGTGTACTCAGCCTTGAGCGCGCGGCTCTTAGCGGTAACGGTGGCCTTCTCGATCGAGAATGCCATTTCAGCGAAGGCATTTCCGGTGTTGCCCAGCGCTTCAGCAGCGGCTGTGGTCATACCGGCGCCAACAGCGAAGTTGTCAGCGATGTCGTTGGCAGGAGTTGTGTCCGTGCCGATGATGGACGAAGGATCGCCAGCCTGTGTTCCGGTACCGGAGAAGGCAGAGTTAGCTTCGTCGAAGAGAGCCTCAGTGCCACCCTGTGTGGTGTACTTGCTCTTCATGGCGAAGATGAGGCCAGTCGGACCGCTCATTGGCTGAACGCCAGCGATATCATAAGCGATCAGGTTTGGCATCGAGCGACGAACCAGGGAGATCAGGATTGGATCCCAGTTCGAGATGTTGCCTGTGCCGCCAGTCGTGGCGTTCTGGGCTGTTTCGGTCAGCGGCTGGAAGCTCGACTGAGCGCGCTCTTCGCGGAGGGCCTTCTCCTGGTTTTCCAGGATAACGGCTGTGACCGACTTGCGGTACTTGTCCTTGATGTTAGGAAGATCCTTGTGCTCAAGGATCGGGGCCCACTTCTTTTGGGCTGATTCTGAATTGAACATGTGAGTATGTGGTTTCTCTGAACGTTTACACGTATTAGCTCTTGAGCGTACGTGAGATTGCTGAAGAATAGGCAGCCATGACTGGAGTGAGGTTTTCCTCAGATTCCGAGAGCATAGATGACTCTACTTCGGTGGACTTAGCGGGGATAACTGGCTTGCGAATAAATGTCTCCTTGATTCCGACGACCTTCTTTGCGAAGGATTCTTCGTTCTCAAAGGCAACTTGTTCAACAAGCGAATTGAGTTTATGCGCCTCTGTCGAGGCGAGGTCTTTTGAGGCCTCAGCGAGGATATTGGCTCTCCGAAGAGAGTTGACATTCTCGTTGAGTTTTACGTTTGCGTCCGTCTGTTTCTGGAGCTGTTCCTCGAGCGAGGTGACTTTCTGGGTGAGGGTATCAACCAGGTTCTCCTTGCCTTCTGGAACTTCAATGTAGCTCTCATTGAATACGCCTTTCAGCGCAACAATGAAGTTCTCGGCGAGCTCCGTACGGAGACCCGACTCGATAGCTACCTTGTTTTCTTCCATCCACGTCTTCACAACGTAGTTGAGATACGAATCCAACTTCTCGGACAGATCCTTGGTGGCTTCATTGAGCTCCTCGGACAGTTGTGTCTGATAGTTTTCTTCGATCTGAACTAGCTGTTCGGCGACTCGGCTGTTGACTGCGGCTTCGAAGAGCTGAGATGCCTTGGACTTGAATTCCTCTGAGAGAGGCTGTTCCGAGCGGAAGATAATGTCAAGGTTTTCCTTGATGCTATCATCCGTTTCCGGTGTTTCCTCTTCTTCATCGGAGTCATCCTCCTCGGTTTCGTCATCTGACATCTCTTCATCGCCATTTGCAGCCTCGGTCTGAGTTTGCTGAACGGATCCGGCCGGCAGCTCTTCGGCGGTCGGGGCTGCATCAGCTGCAGCATCGACTGTCGCGAGCGATTTCTTTACTTCCTCGGGAGCTTCGGTACCGACAGGGCCAGGGGCCGTGCCGACATGCTCGCCTTGATCAGCTGCTTTTGGCGCAGATCCGGCGACCGCAGCGTTAGTGGCAGAAACTGCCTTCACGCCGTCCGTTGCAACATCCGAGGTATCAAGCTTCTTGGCTGGTTCCTCGCCAACTGAAACCTCTTCAACGAGTCCATTTGCACGCAAAGCCTCAACAGTCGTGTCCTCAATGAGATCTTTTTGATTGCTCTTGATTTTCTTAGACATATTGATTTGGCGGCTTACTGTGCTACTATAGCGGGTTAGAGTTTAGAGAGGAAATCTTGCCAGACCTTCAGTTGTGTCTCAATGAGATTCACTGAAGATGCTTTCTTGATTTCAGTCTCATACTTTTCAATTTGCTGAGCTTTGAGAATTCCATTATCCCAGACCCATTCAACACCTTCCATGACTCCGTTAACGAAGGCATCGGGTGCAGATGGATCCTGAACAATGTCGACGGTGGCGAGGACAAAATCCTCAGAAACTTCCATGATTCCGTCTTTCGCTTGCTTCAGCGATCCCATACCACGAGTAGAGACACCTAGCTGTACGCCGCCCTCGATGAGACCTTTTACAATCTTACCCATAGGCGTGTCCAGGATCAGTGCCTTTCCAACAACGTTATTACCTTCCCATTTCAGTTCGGTAATACGATGTGAAACTTTATCCAGGTTGACGGTCGGGCCATCTGGGTGATTCAGCTCACCCACCGCGCGACCGGTCTTAACCTGTTCATTGATGTACTTCTCAACCGCTGGTGCCAGGACCGACTTCGGGTACCTGCGACGATTACGGTTTGGCTTTTCAGCCTGCATGAAAACTCCCTCGAGACGGACCTTCTTGATTCCGCCTTCGATGGCCTCAGTGATGAACTGAAGGCCTGAGTCGTTAAATTCGGTGACGAGTTTCATGTGAATTAGTCCTGACGAACTGCAGTGTTGTAGATCTGAGAAGCCACCGCCACCTTACGTTCGTCGAGCGCTGCATTGACCTTCTCGGCCATCAGACGATCGAACGTGGCCTGAGTCTCGGAAACACTTCCATTCATGGCAAATGCTGCCACGAGGTCTTTTGCGGTATTATTCGACATGATTCTATTTATCAGATTTACGTTTTAATTGAATTACCTAGGGATTTCACCTGAGATATCCTCGATCCCGCTTCCATCATCCATCTGTGGGTTCTGGAGCATAGCCTGAGCATTCACCTCGGCTTCTTGCTCAATCTCCTCGGCCATGACTTCGATGTCTTCTTCGGTCTGGCGCAGTACATTCCGGCGAACCCAGTTCTCAGAATAGTACTTTCCGATGAACGGCTGAAGATTATTCAGAATGGAGATACGCTCCGAAAGGACCTCTGTTTCCTTGAGTTCAGAGAAGTAGTTGTCCCTCTGGAAATCGAAGACCATGCTCTCCTTGAGCTCCTGCCAATCGTCTTCGGTGATGACTCCCTTGAGGATGAGCTGGATCTTGAGCAGTTCGAAGAAGAGTGCCGAAAACTTCTTTCTGAGCTTATCCACGAACTTCTGGAACTTGACCTCGTCACGGCTGATTTCGGTCGACTTGCCGAGGTTGAATGCCGTGTCCGGTTCAAGGCGAGAGATCGGAACGTTGAGCGCACGATAAAGTTTCTTCTGGAAAAAGACGATGTCATCAATCTGACTCAGGTTCTCTCCACCAGGAAGTGTTGTGATCTCGGTGCCGCGACCACCCTCACGACGAGGAAGCCAGAAATCTTCAAGCATCGACATGTGCTTTCGATCATCACGAATCTCACCGGTGGATGCATCGTACACCAGCTTATTGCGGTACTGGTTCATGATGCCGCGCATGTACTCTTCGGCCTTTCCTTTCGGAAGGTTTCCGATGTCGATGTAGAAGATACGGCGCTCCGGAGCACGTGACAGACGATAGATGACGAGTGCATCCTCCATCATACGGAGCTGATTCACCGGCTTGATCGCCTTGTGCAGAGGAGAGAGTACCCGCTTCCGAGTCGCATCGAGTAGACCAGAAGGAACGTAGCACACCGCATCCTTATGGATCTTGAGTCCAGTATCAGTCTTCTGCAGTCCACCGTCCTGGTACAGGAAGTACTCGTCGACCGTCTTGATCAGCTTCGCGCCGGTTGCCGGATCAACTTCTTCCTTGACCTCGCGCACCTTGCGAATTCGGAGTGCATCGATCGGTCTCAGCTCGATGATACCGGCACGCGGATTCTCTTCATCGATGACGATATGGAAGTAGAGTCGACCATCGATATACCAGCGACGAAAGATGTCCTGGCCGTTAACGTTAAAATCGAGCAGCTTGAGGAGGTGGTCGAATTCCGCCTTGATCGATTTCTTGATCGAACTTGGTTGCTCGAGCTTATCCAGATTGACATCGATCGCACTCGAATCATCGTCGTTCACGATCGATTCATTCACGATATCCTCAATGGCCGAATCGCACTCTGGCTGCTCGGCCGAAATACGGTATTTGCGGATCAGATCTACGTCGGTCTTGACAACGTCACCGTCAAGGTCGAGGTACTGACCGTAATATCCTCCAGCTGCGGAGATCGCAGTCGTGCCGTCATCAGATGCCGGAGGAACGAACGATTTTGGCTGCTCAGCAAGTTTTTGAGCGATCGCCTCACGAGGGTTCTCCGCCTCGGTCGTATCGTCTTTGCTGATTGTGAATCCGAATAATTTGAACGCCATATCGTAATTCCTACCCTGTTATAATGTAAAGAAAACCGGAGGAAATGAAAGTAGCATGACTCGCATTTCCTCCGGTTGTTATTTGAACTTAAAACTATCTTCGATTAGGAAGTCGTGTCAGACTCCCAGTACGTGACCTGGAATTCAACACCAAACTCTTCGATCGTGTTCTCTGCATCATAGCTGAGATCGATCGCAGAGACGTTAGAGACCCAGCAGCCACGGAAGTCGTAGCGCTTGATCACCTCGCCGGTGCGGTTCAGCTGCTCGACGGCCAGATCTGCCATATAGTTGGCAGGATTGGACTCGCCGGTATTCGCAGCATGAGCATTGATTCCATTCATCCAACGCTCGAATGCATTACGCAGTTCGAACGATGTATCGTTGATAACTGTGACACCCCATGCTTCGAAGGCACGGTCTCCAGCGATCTGGATCTGACGGCCACGAAACGGGATGGTGATTGGGCTGATGATCGAGGATGGGAGAGCCGCAGCTTTGATCATGAACGAGGCCAGCTCAACATTTCCGGCAGCATATGCTGGGAAATTGCATGTGACCTTGAACAGATTATTGCGAGCTCCGCCACCGACGAGCTTTGCCTTGAAGTCATTGATTCCTAGGTTAGCCATGTGTTGGGTCTCCTTTAATTATTTTCCAACCAGCTCGGAGAACTCAACGCCAGTACGCGTGGCGATGAAATTCAGAGTGATGAAGTTGATTGAGCGTGCTGGCTTGATGTAGATATCAGCACGGAATTCGTTGCGATCGATGACGTCACCAGTGTTATTGGTTTCGTCGCAGATCACTGCGAAGTCTGTCAGACCGCGGCGACCTTGAACGTCACGCAGGAACGGCTCGACCATATTGAGGAACATTGCGCGAGTGAACTCGTCGTTGAATTCGAAGAGCTGGAACTTCGCTGCCGTTGCGATGGCCTTCTCAAGGGTAATGAAGAGGCGGCGGACGTTGATGCGATCGAATGCCGATGGCTTCGAGAGAGCAGTCTTGTCTCCGTAGAGCAGGGTACCCTGACCTGGGAAACTGACGATCGGATTCACACGGGCCTTGTACAGAGTATCACGCTCGGCCTGCTTTGGATTGAAAGCGAGCTTCGTGACTCCGAGCAACTGGCCGCGGTTGAATCCTGCTGGTGAGAACCAGGCATCAGCAACCTCATCGGTATTGGCGCAGAGGCCAGCAACGTGTCCAGCGGCTGGAATCCAGCGATAGACGTCGTTGTACTTGTCATATACCTTGAGTGCGGTGCTGTCGATCACTGCATAAGATGTCGAGGTGAGTGTATCAGCCCAGTTCTTAACATCAGCGGCCGGAGTCGATGTACCTACGCTGTCCTCGGTCGGAGGAGAAACGAAGACCATGACATCCTTACGAGCATTGGCGATGGTGATCAGAGCCGATGCAATGGTGTTGGTTCCGTTCGTATCATTGACCGAGAAGAGCAGGTTCAGGTCAACCGTATCGGCATCAGCGAAGATGTCGAGAGCGGATGCGATCTGGGCCGTCGTTGGGGTCGTGCCATTGGCGCCGCCCTGCAGAGAAACCGACAGAATGACCGTCTCGGTATCGAATGCCTGACCAGATGCAGCGAGGGCGCCGGCATTGGTGAGCTGAGTTGGGGAAACGACGCTGAAGTGATCGAGCCACCAGATGTAATCTGATTCGGTATTAACAACGTTCTTGTAGTAGTTCGTCGTTCCGTCGTCCTTTACAGCGTCGGAAGCCTGAGAAACTCCAGAGAACTTCTCGAGAACCGTACCCTTGACGCCACTGAAGAGACCGTCTTCATCGATGACAACGATATGAAGTTCGTCGTTCGTTGCGCCGTACTTTGCGGCATAGGTGCTGGTTCCTGGAGCACTATCGAATTCTCCAGCAAATGCCCAGCCAGTGAAGGCTGTCGAGCTCGAGCAAACTTCGACCTTGAGGGAATTACCGAGAACGCCTGGGCACTTTGCACCCCAGACACCACGAGCGGCTGCTCCACCCTGGTAGGTATCCTCGTAGTGAGAACGATTCTTGACGAGAAGGCCGAAGTTGGCGCTCTCTCCAGAAGTTGCGTTCAGAGCATCTGAATTGTTTACGACGCGTGCCACGTTCAGCGCGCTGCCGTACTTCAAGAAAGAAGCTGCGGTTAGAAATGATTTTGCGGTCTCATCGTTCGGAATTCCGAATGTTTCTGCCAGTTCCTTCTCAGAACTGACCAAACGGATCTCCTCGGTTGGACCCCATTGAAAGATGCCTCCGAATCCACCGATAGAGGTAGATACGGCCGGCACGACGTTAGTCAGGTCAATTTCCTTGACCTGAACTCCTGGGGATACTTGAAATGACATCTTAGTTAATCCTCGTCAAAAGTTGATGTTAAGCGGGTGGAGCATGATACGAATATTCGCGTGATTCTATTTATTAGATATCGTATTTTCATGCCCTCCCCATCACTTCCCAGACATTCCCGTCGGCATCGACTGTTTTAGTTTCGTCTCGTGGATCCGTCTCATACGCTGTGAATATGCCGACCGGGGCAACATCCTGCTCAATAACGGTCAGTTTGTCAGCATAGATCATATTCCGCAGATCGATATTCGACAGATTCGCGAAGATGTCTGTGGATATGAACCAGGCAAAGATCACGAGATTCATGACAGTATCATCATGGGATCCGTCAGATGCCTCGTAACTCTGTCCGACAGCCTCAAAGGTACTCAGCTCAATGATAGTATCAGCATCGACGACGGCAAGTTTCTTCTGTTCGACCAGATCCTTGAGGTTCGAGCAACCGATGCGTTTCGTTTTCTTTGTGGTTGTGACACCGATGCCACCGTTTGCCACGGTCGACTCGATGAACATGTTTTCGTATTCTAGGTCGTAGTACAGACCATTGCAGACGACAGAACCTTGATCGTTCGACTCGATAATGACATGAGCATCGTTGTACGTCTTAGCGTACTTGTAGATGATGTCTGGGAATAGCAGTGGAGAGATTGTAGAATCCCGGTATGCTGCCACCTGCTTGAATGGACGTGCTGTCACATCGATCACCGAGAATGTCGAGAAGTCCTGGTTCCTTCCGCGGGCCACGTCCACGGTGATCACGTAGTTGTGGTCTGATATCGGCTTCTCGTAGACCTTCACTCCATTCTGAACGTAGACAGGAGTCTCGGCTTTCAGAGCCAGCAATGTCTCAGAATTGATGAGAGTATTGCCTGTTCCGACGAATGAATTACCGAATTCCTGCTCGAACTGGAGTTCTGAGGTATTCGAGATGGTCTGCTTTTTCCAGGCCTCGTCTCGTCCAGGAACATCCCACCAGTCGACTCGAAACGGCTTGAACTCGTTCGTGCTCTGTACTGCACCTTCCCAGAGCTTATGGTACATATTCCCGATACCATTCGCTGTTGAGGTGATGATAACGCGTGAGGTCCGACCGGACGAAATAACTGGATAGGTCGAGGTATAGAATGTCGTGGCATCCTGAACGAATGCGAACTCGTCTAGGAACAAGAGGTTGACAGACAAACCACGAATAGATGATCCGGATGTTGCTGCCGCGATGATTCGCGAGTTGTTCGAGAATTCGATCGAGCCTTTGTTCAAGGCTTTACAGCCCGGCTGCAGGAAGAATGGCAAGTTCTCGAGTGCGAGTGTGACTCTTGCCAGCATCTCTCGGGCAGTGGCAGCTTTATTGGCCAGGACAGCGATCGTCTTGTCAGGCTGGAATAGTGCGTACCACAGGATGTAGATCACCGATGAGATCGATTTACCAGACTGACGGCATGCCAGTACGATGGAGAATCGATTCTCATTGAAGTGCTGGAACATCTTACCCTGATACGGATAAGGTTCGAATGGCACCAGGCCGCGATCGAGCGAGATGACCTTCACGTACTTCCGGGCGAAGTACTCCGGATCGCGCATGCACCGAGTGTATTCGGAGATCTCTTCAGCAGTGAACTTCTGCTGAACCCCGTCGCGTTTCACGGCCGGATTTCCTAAATATCCTAGCTCGGCGCTCTTAACGAACATCGGTGCTGGTATCTGCATTTTGCTTTTTCAACTGATCGATCAGATGCTTTTGCAGATCTGTCGTCGATCCCATGAATATATTGTTCTGAGTGAGGGCTGGAGCCGATCCTGGAGTTGGATCCTCGGATTCCGTCATGGCCTTCCGTTTCTTCTGCAGCTCCATCAACTTATCGGTCATGTCCGAAGTGTTCTTCAGCATATTGCTCAGCACCTCGAATGCCCGCGGATGCTCTGACTGCATTGCCAGGTTGAGCATCTGTTCGATCGCATCATTAGACTTTGAAACCAGATTGCGATACGTCTCACGAGAGAACTCGTAGTCGTCGTCAACGTGCTTCTTCAGATCCTCCTGCGAAGGAGCGAGTACTGGCAGGTTGCTCTCGAGGTTCTTTAGAAGTTGTTCGCTTTTGCTCATCGTATAAGGATTCGATCCTTTAGACGTCGTACGTCGGACTCACGGCATTCAGGGTTCGAGATGCAGATGAAGTTGCTCCGGCAATCGTCTCTCCAGATCTAAAATATCCATCTGCCTGACGAACGAGCAGAACATTATTCGTGAACGATACTGCTTTTGCAGTGGTACCGGAGATGTTCCCAGATATCACTTCTCCGACCTGAAATGCTGTGCTGTTGTTTGTGGCCATCGTCAGGTAGAACGATGTAGTATCCTCGAAGAATGAGATCGCCTGAATGATGTTGTACTGATCAGTCGACGATGCCGAGAGTGGGTCGACCTTCGTATCAATGCGTTCGATCGGCGTTTCTGACTCGAAATCTCTGAAGTCGATCAGTGAGTTCTTGATCACTGCCTGGGATCCGATTGCTCCATAATACCGAGCTCGCATCTCGAAGTCTAGTGTGTAGATGATGGCACGACGAGTCAAGAAATCTCCCTCGTAATCATCTGACATGTTGATACCCTGCAGGACGATCGGGATATCTGTCTTGATGTTCAGAGGATCTAGATCTCGAATTGTGACAGTGTACTCTGGCTGAAATGTCGGAAGGATTTGTTCCAGGATCTGGAGCACATCGTCCTGGTTCTGTGCCAGGATGCTGAGTTGGAACTGAATCCGATACGGAGCAAAGTTACGAAGCTTGTACTTGACGTCTGGGTTAGTGGAGTCGTTCACTCCGATGACATTGGCACGATTGGTCTTCGTGGTGATGTCATAGGTCATGCCGACGATCTCAAATGCCATGCGTGGCATCTTAATCGCGATCTTTGCACCAGTGAGGTCCTTCTGTTCATCGATACGTGCAAGCCACTTCTGCTTCGGTCCGTACGCCAGAGGAACACGCTGGATATTACGCATCGCTCCGTTCGGATCCTTACGGATGACCGAGATGTTATTGAACAACGTCCCGAAAACGGCCACGAGTTTCTTCGTGGTTCCATGGTAGAAATGTCCTGAGAAAATATTAGTACCCTCCTTTTCTAATTACCCATTGCGCTTTAATCCGATCAGATTGCCGCTTCCTCTGTTCGGCTGAAGACCAACGAGATTTTGCTCCGCGTGTAAAATTATCCTTGCTTTTCTGCGAATGCTTCCACGTGCTCTTTCCATTAGACCTTCTTTTTTCCCACGATTTTTTGACTGCAGTTGAAACTGCTTCACAGAATTGTTCATCTCGTTTCACCCCGGTTTGCTGTTCGATTGCCTTCAATATATTATTGCGGCGAGCGATCGTTTGAGCAACTGATGGTGGTTTTGAAATATACACAGAATATCCGGTTTCATCTTTCAGGTTAGCATATTCCTCAGAAGTTGTTACCTGAAGAGAATGCGAAAACTCTAAAGCCCAAAATGTAAGTTCAATGCGTGACTCAGTTTCGTACAAGATTTCAGTAGAAACATCATTCCCGTGTTTACTGATATGATTTCTCCAGTATGTTCCAGAACCCTTATATGTCAACGGATTTCTACTGGTAACTCCAAGATATTTGAGTCCAGTTCCTCGATGTGTTTTCAAATACAACGTGTAGACTTTAAACATCTGATGGGTCTCCGAATGGGTTCTTCTCGCTGAAGTCCAGGATCTCGTCGGCCTTCACCTCGAGATCACGGTTCTGAGCCTGCTGAGCATTATTCACGAATGTCAGATTGGTGTTGACATTATCGATATTGAACTTCTGAATAATCGACCATTGTGCGCCGGATGTCGTTCCGACCAGTTTCTGATTTGCCGCAGAGTAGAGCTGGAATTCGTTGTACTTGCCATTGCTGGTCGTAATGTCTCCGACAGCCAACCGCAGAGGTGTCTGGGCATCTGGCTTCTCCTGGCGGAGCAAGCGACCTGAGATCTCCACTGCCGGAGTGCTCTGGGTTGCAGGTGCCAGGATCTGCTTGACGGTCTCACCGGTGATGAAGTCGGTGCCGTTGCTTGCATTGACCTCAAAGAAGTATTCAGTGGCAAACTGGAGCTGCAGCTCGTCGAGTTCCTTGATTCCGGTATTGACACCCTCGCCGCTGTATTCGTAGAGCTCACACTGTAACCGATAGACCGGCAGGTTAGAGAGCTGATAGAACGGCTGCTGGTGCTCGACGAACTTGATCTCGAAGAACGACTTTGACATCGGCAGGTAGACGATGTCACCTTCAGCCGGCCGATTTGAGATGATGCCGTTGTTCCAGAACCCGACGAGCTTCTCCCAGGTCCGTTTGGCCACCACGAATGTGGCCTGTTCCCGGAGTTCGAGACCGAACTTCGTGAACATCGCACCTTCACCATCAAATCCATCGACATTCTCCAGGTACATCTCGATCATGTACGCATCATCGTAGGTCGATTCGATGTCCTCGTTCAGGATGGTCTCTCGCGAGATCATCGTGCGCGGCAGGTAGTAAACGTCCTGACCGTAGATCTTGAGCGACTCGATGACCAGATCCTCGTAGAGGTGCTGCTCGGACTTGACCGTCTGAGAGAAGTATACGTTGCGAGCCATTTTATCCTACGAAGAAGTCGACCGGAGTGGAGTACTTGCTTTCCATCTCTTCCTCGAGCTGAGCGATCTCGGTATTTGCAGCATCGAGGATCGCCAGGCCGTTCATCGTGACTCCACCCGGGAGCTGGATACCCTCAAACTTCGAGAGGTTCTGACCCCACTGACGCTTCAGTAAGGCTGTGGTGTACTTCTTGAGGAATGCATCATTGTAGACGTCGGTGTACGTATCCGGATTGATCGTCTCGTACCCCTCGATGATGATCCATTCGTTCTCGATGAGAAGATTGGTCCACTCGAGATCGATGTACAGCCGATTCATATGACGATTGAACCGAGTCGCCGGAGTGCCATTGAGAGTCATGTCCAGCATCTCGAGGAACGACTTGGTCATCACATAGTTGACCAGAGCACCAGCAAAGTTCAGATCGTAGATGTCGTTCAGGTGCATCTGATACCGTGCACTGAACATGTTCGCATATCCAGACGAGCTGTTCGAAACGACCGGGAAGATACGAGAGACGAAGAGAAGCTGGTCCGGAATCGTGATGTACTTGTTCGCGATATCAGTTGCCGTGATCTGGTGCTTTCGATAGGTCTTGATCACCGCATCGGAGTGGTACTCACGATAGAACTGAATGGCCTCATCGACACGATCAGAGATCTGATCATCGTCGATATTGATCTCAATGACTGGAGCTCCGAGCGTACGGAGACAGTAGTCAACGAGTGTCTGTCTGGAATTTGGAATAGCCATGAGCGTTAATTGTTACTGCTTAACCCACAAACACGAGAATTCATCTAGTACCCACCCTTCGCCTTCAGGCTTCGGAGGGATGAATGCGTCTCGTACGGAATCGTACGTATATCCAATTCCAGCAAAGTTCTTGCGCAGTGGTGTTCCGCCAGAAGTATGAATTCCGCCGCGCGTATTATAAGATGTCTGAATCCAATTACCTATTAGACCCAGGTCGCCAGTAATGAATTCGGAGGCACGGTGTTCTTGTTCATTCGGTATAACAATAACGTAAACCACCTCATTAATTTCTCCTGAAACTTGTGCAAAATGTGCCATTTTAAGTGAAGTTCTTAAACTGATATCTGAAAATAATGCATCCAGAACCACCATTTCCAGCAAGTCCCCCAGTATTCGGGTCGGCACCAGTTGCGGCTCCGCCACCACCACCGCCACCACCACCGAATCCTTGAGCACCATTTGTCCCGTTACCAGCAGCAGTAGTTCCTGCGCCTCCAGCAATCACACTTCCGCCGGTACCGCCAGATCCAGCATTTCCGGATCCTACTCCTCCTGAACCCCCGGCCAATTGACCGGTTACGTCGCGTCCACCGCCACCACCTCCACCACCACTATAACCTATACCGAATTCAGTGTTTTGCGCAACGCTATTTCCTCCTGCGCCAGCAGCTAAATTGTTGTCATTCCAGTCTGATCCTAAACCTCCGGCACCTGCAGTGGTGTAAGTCCCATTTGTATTCGTATTGACGTTGACATGAAGAAAAGTCGAAGTGCTTCCAGAAGCGACGCCTCCTGTTCCATTATCGGCTGGACCACCTGCGCCGATAACTACCGGATTAGCAACATTTAATCCGTAAAGACTAGTAGAATTTGAGGTGGCCTGATAATATCCACCAATTCCACCAATGCCGCCATTACCTCCCCAGTCATTGTCACCATCATATCCACCGCCGTAAATACCGCCGGTTCCTCCGCCGGCAGCATAGATTTGAATCTGCGTGGTGACGTCTTTCTTAGTAACCGTGAAGTTGCCGGAACTAGTGAACTTATGAATACGGAAATTGCCGGACTCGTAGATCTCATTTCCGCCAGTAGCATCCACGAGGCTGAGAGACTTACCATATCCGTCAGACATGCGAATGGCTCCGCTTGCAATTCCAAACAGCGCACGCACATCAGAATCATTTAGCGAAACCACCTGAGTGTATGGTGATGCCTTCCCGAGTTCCTGATTGACATTATTCAGGGAGATTGCGCCTGTCGACGGTAGTGGCATGGTATCCTATTTATCAGCCTTCTGAGTCTAGATGTTATTCGACCGGCGTCACCGAGACGATCGGTGGAGGTGGTGCAACCGGATCCCATGGGAACGAACCGATCGTGGCATCACGGTCATTCTCGACCTTACGATCGATCTCACGTTGGATCGTGACATCAATATGCTCAGAATAGTCCTCGGTGATTGCCGACTGGACCCATCCGAGAACAGTCGATTCGGTGAGTTGTGAGTACGGAACGAACTCGTTCGGGTTCACCTGACTCGGCTCGAAGGCGGTCGCTCCAGAGAATTCCCCATATACGCCATTTTCATTGACGCCCATCTTACGCCAATAGGTCTGATATACTACACCGCTGAGGCTGCTGGTGTCACGCCGGCGCATGCCGGTCAATTGCCATGAATATGTGATTGCCATAATGATCCTTATTTATTGGTTAATTTTGCGACCAGGTTCTTCAGTTCTTCGATCTGGGATTGCTGTTCCTTGATGGCCTCGATGAGAAGCGGGATCATCTTCTCGTACCGGACCGTCATGTACTGAGGGTCGATCGGGGCGGGAGCGATGATCTCTGGGAGTACCTTCTGGACCTCCTGGGCCGAAACACCAACATCGATCTTCTTCTGATAACCGAGGGCCATGGCGGTATCGTTCGGCGCGAAGTAGAACCCAGAGAGCGACATCACCTTCTTGAGCGGATCCTCGATGCCGCCGAGTCTCGTCTTGAGTCGTTCGTCGGAGTAGTATGCAGTGACGTTGTTCGTGGCGCGGATCTCCCCGGCCGTGGTCGAGGCCGCAGTTCCAACTCCGAGCGAATTGACCTGGTAGTTACCGCTGGTGACGAGTGCTGAGGCCGTACCGGTCAGGGTAGCGGTGATCGTACCGGCACTGAAATTGCCGGATGCATCACGGGCAACGATCGTGCTTGCAGTATTGGCAGATGTGGCGTTCGAGGTGACAGTGAATGTGGCGGCACCAGAATTATTGAACGTTGTAGATCCAGAGAGGCCGGTGCCGGACGTATTCAGCGTCAGAGTGTTTGTCAGAGTACTCTGCCATTGACCGTACTGATCCCAAAGAATCTTGTTGTTCGAGACGTTCCAGGAATCTGATCCGTTGTTAGATGCCCACCATTTGACGCCGACTCCAGGTTCGAATGCTAGTAACTGATTGTTAGTATTAGGTCCGTCATGCACCCATGCACCATTATTGTAGTACATGTTAGAACCAATGTAGTTGATTCCATTCCAGCCGAGTATGCTGAACGTCGACTGATTTGGTTTCTTGATAATCAGTTGCGAATCATCTTCTCCAGTGGTACCATTGACTACGAGTGCTGCCGACCCGACCGGTGATCCCACAGACCCTGCAACCACAGTTTTGCAACTCAGTATTCCTGTATTCGTGATCGATGCGACATTAGCCGGATTGGAGGTATTCCTGAACACCCAACCACGCCCGGCAGTATCATTTGTCGTGAAGTAGGTGGCCCAATCTCCAGTGACTGATCCATGGGTTCCAAGACTTGCGGTCTGAGCAAAGACAATACCGTATGTAGGAAGAGACTGAGCAGTGTATTGAGGATACAGCGCCAGGCCGAATCCAGCGCCAGCTCCTTCTGCGTTCACCGTGAAGTTACGCTTGATCCTTCCGCCTTCAGATGAAGTCTGCGCGGAACGCGGAGAGATCCAGTATCCAGTGTCAACGGAGTCGTAGAAGATCGGAGCGCGAACATCCGTACTGAACGTCTTGGCACCTGCGAAGGTCTGAGTCGTCGTACTCACCACACCGGCGAACGTATCCGTCGCAGGCTCAAGGTTACGAGACGACATCTCCGAGAACCAGAGATCAGAGTAGCGAATCGTGTTGTTCGCAACTCCGTGATAGTTCGAGAGGAACAACAGCTTTACGAATGCAGTTCCGTACGGGAACTGATTGGTGTTCTGTGTTCCTCCAGTATCAAGACCGCCGATGTAACCTTCGTACCGCGTCCAGGTATTCGGAACGAAAGTTGAGGCGAGAGTGATGTACTTGAAAGTTCCGCCGGAGTTGATGTTACGGATTGCTGTTCCAGCTGCAACAGCTGGACCGGGCCATGGAGCATTCAGTGTGATGACATTACCTGTGATTCCACCGACCGCCCAGGCGCCCGCCGGGTCGCCCTGGTATACGGTGTAGTTCCAGGAATAATTTCGTGTATACGTGTAGTTCGGGTACGTGTATCCCTTCGAGTTCGTGTAGCCGTACCAAGCGAACTGCCGCTGATAGTTGGCTGATCCAGTATTTGCCCATCCTGCGGAACTCGTGAGAGTTACAGTGGTATCTCCAGGATTCAGCGCAGCGGCCAGAGTCGTATCGGTCGAGCCAGGGTACTTTGAGTACGTGAACGGAAAGACCGTGAGTCCGTCGATGTCGTACGGAACGATGCCGGCGTACTGCAGGTTAGCAGAGCTATAGTCGACTCCGCCATCCTGACCTGACCGAGCCCAGAGCGCAAACCGATAGTTCTTCTCAGGATCGACCGGCAGGAATTCATCTGAAGTGTAGCTACCATAGGCTGCCGTCGCACGGAATGAACCGCCACCACCATGAGTCTGAACTGCATCGAACGTGAGTCCGGTGAAGTTGTAGTTGTTACCCATCAGACCAGAACCGTTCGTAACGAGGTTCTGACCGCGGCTCACTGACCAGACTCGAGTGATAGCTGAACGATCTCCGGTCGGATCGCCGGCAATCGTGATCACACCGCTGCTCGATGTGCTGATCGAACCATAGACTGTCAGCAAGCCGGTCGTTGCCGACAAGCTCATCTTTTCAGATACTGCGCCGGTGCCCGAATTGTGCCCGAACCAGCGATGCGCCGTGGCAATTCCGGTGCTGCTTCGTGGAATATACAGAAGATCGCCGGCGTTTGAACCAGGACCACCGCTATCGTTGATACCAATGAAGGCATCGGTGGCATTGAACGGAGATCCTACGACCTTTCCGAGTCGCAGTGTGAGACCGCCGCTGCTCGTGACACTGACGTTACCAGAAGCAGCAAATGAACCTCCTGAAGAAACTGATCCAGAAAATGCTGCATTATTTGATGTATCCCAGACCAAAAAGTTGGTATAACTGGTGCCTGCATCAGTCGATCGTCTGAAGTAGAATGGCCGAGCAGTTACGCCGTTGACGAGATCGAGCGAATACTGGTTATTACCCAGAGTGCCTCCACTATGAGCAGCGAGTTGAAGCCATTCATTACCACCTAGTGATCGCCAAATCTTGAGGACAGAATCATCCGAGGATCTACGGCCGATTGTCAATCCTCCTAGAATGTCAGCATTACCACTCTTTTCAATCTCCAATACCGTAGAAGCTGTACCCGAATTTGTAGTGTTTAATCCTACTCGGAATGTACCTCCAAACCCACTCGCCTGAGTAACACTCAGGAATCCGGTTTCAATATTACCGGCTTGATGCTGCAACCACTGAATTCTTCCTCCAGTCGAATTGCTACCTGCTAGTGATGGAATCGAGAACGCAATTAGATTATTGAGGCTTTGATACGGAGCGTTGATCTTAAACGTTCCAGCAAATGCGTTCTCTCCGGTACCATTTGATGAAATACTTCCGGCAACAACCGTATTACCGGACGTATCCATGACGAAACGGTCGGCTGCACCAAGATTGCCGGTACCGATCTTGAATCGATCGGAGTCTGAATTGTCGACACCCATCGACCACCGCTGGACTGATGTCAGCACAAACTGAATCGTTGCGTCCGAAGTACCGGCCTGTTCGATCGTGATGCCGTTTGAATCACCTACGGTCGATGTGTTCTCGTAGACATGGAGCCGCGATGCAGGATCATCAATTCCGCCAATGCCACCGATACCCAGGCTGTTCGCAAAGATAGCATTACCAGTCTGAGTACGACCGGACAACCATCGACTTACAGTACCAGCATGAATGCGGTTAATCCGGATCTGAGGATCTCCGACAGAGGTGAGACCGTAACCAAACTCTGCCGCATATGTATTTGTGGTACCAGAGTTCGATCCGATTCTCAGATAATCTTCAGCCGAAACCACATGCGAAATATGTGCCTCAAGTTTACGAGCCCGAGTGAAGAGCGGAGTGACCGCAAGACTCGAAGAAATCGAGACTTCGCCAGTGCCTGATATTCCAATTCTCTCGGTATTATTGGTTCCTAGCTTGAGCGCATATGCTGCATTCGTGTACAACCAACTTTCATTGCTTCGACCGGAATATGCTGTACTGAATGTGGCGAGGTTGACTCCGACAGTACCGTTCCACGTGCCGAGCTTTGCAAGTGCCGATGCGCCAGTATTCGTATTTGTAACTGTGACACCGGTTTCACCGTTATTGGCATTACTGAGACTGAATACATTTCCGCCGGCATAAATGTTCTGCCCGACTCCGAGACCGCCATTCTGAATGATGACAGCTCCAGAAGTTGGACCAGAAGAGTTTGAGCTATCGTAAAAGTGCGTACGCCCAGAACTCGCGAAGTTTACAACAGCACCGGTGCTGTTGCGCAGACGCAGGATGCTTGTACCATTTCCATCGTCACCTCCTCGCAGGTTGTGCTCAGAGTTCGTAGTTCCAGCCGTGATGCTTCCTGCGACAGTGGCATTTCCAGCCCGCGAGAGCGTGAGCCCATTCGTCCAGGTACCCGTGCCCGCACTAGAGTACACGAAGGCCAGATTGCTACCTTCGACCGGACTATCGCTAGTATTCTCACCGCCTTGAAGCTGCATCGCCCATCGATTCTGAGTCGCTGTATTCTTTGAGCGTTTGATGACAAAGTGTGTCGATGTATTTGCCTGAAGATCATTCAAGTGACCATCCGAGACGAAATATCCTGCCACACCGTTCGTGCTCGTTGCGGTGATAACTGGCGTAGCACCAGACGAAGTTGATACAGTGATGCCGCCAGTGCCGTTAACGATCAGGTCCTTGGCGACCGTAACGTTTCCACCGGTCGCAAGAGTGACTGCCTCCACAAATGTACCGCCACCACCGTTGGTACGAAGGATCATCGCGGTACCTGCGCTCACGTACGTCGGGCCACCCCAGCCAGCATCGACCGGTCCAAAGTAGCTCGCATTTCCACCAGAGACCAGGGAAACTCGGCGAGAGTTTCCGGTCGAGTCTAGCCAGTACTGAGCAACATTGTTCTCGAGCTGAATCGGACCCTTGAATGCTGCAGTCTTGCTAGCATTGAGTGTCAGGACTTCTTCGTATACTCCGGCATTTTTAACGTAGAATCGTAGGTTTCCGACTGCCCAATTACCATCCGTAGCAGAGACCTTCTGCGAAACGATCGCCGCAGTGGCAACCGCATTAGCAGAAGTAGTACCTGATTCGCTCGAACTGAATACGAGTTTCGTGCCGGTATCATTACCGCCGTTCCGGTTGTATAGTACGAATGTTGCCGGCATCTCACCTGGTACATTGGACGCGCTGTCCTTTCGCACCATCGCCCCTGGCGTATGGAAGTACGCTCCAGTGTTAGCATCGTAATACGATCGGCTGGCAACGTTGCTAATGATGAATAACCCGTCGCCGGCAGTCAGATTGCCGGTGACCCTGAGCGGTGATACGAATACCGATTCTGTAGAAGTAATTCTGAGTCTATCGACGTCCTGCTCATAACTCCGAACACGGAAATCATTCGAATCGATAGTAAAGACGCCCGTTGTTGATCCGGATCGGATATACCCATTGTTAGCACCGGTCGGCCGAAGCGTGAATGCAAGATTGTCATCAGATCCACGACGGATCGCAACCTCGCCAGACGTGCCAGCAGGAACCAGAGTGATATTTGTTGAACTGGAGGCCTCGATACGCGAGGCCTTGATCGTATCGCTGAACGTCTTGATGCCGGTAATCGTCTGATCGCCGGTCGTGTAGATGCCGCCAGTTACCGATCCTGCCGTCTCAGCATACGTTGCCCGAACGCCGTACCATGCACCAGCAACTCCAGCTTCGGTCGTGCGAAAATACATGTTACCATTAGTGGTACCGTTGTATCTCGGCATTGCAAGCTCGAGCCAATAGCTGCTTCCGGTGGTGCCGATGCCATAACCGCTTCCAAGTGACAACCGGCCGCGGTACCACTGTGTGCTGCTCGCATTCGGCGCGTTAGACGCAGGAGTATTAACAAAGGTGAATCCCCAGGTCGACGGCACCGTATTGAAGTCGGCGTAGGCGGTATGAGACTCGAGCTGACCAAAGTTTACGATGTTGGTATTAGCACCGGTACTCGTTGTGGCATTCGTACCGCCATTGGCGATCGGCAGCGTGCCGGTCACCTGAGTCGTCAGGCTCACATTGCTCAGGGTTCCGCCGAGTGTGAGCGGCCCGCTCGTGGTAACAGTACCGGTCAGTGTGATACCATTGACAGATCCTGTACCTGATACCGACGTGACGCTTCCGCCGCCTGAACCTGCTCCAATGGCAGTCTTGAAGTCTTCGGCCGAGAGCGCACTGACCGTGTTATCGGCATTGAGTCTCAGGAATCGGATTGCTGATGGATCTGCTAGGGTGAAGAGATTCGATCCGACCACCGTGGCCCCGAGTGCCGTACGAGCTGTAGGAGCTGTCGTGGCGCCAGTTCCGCCTGAACCGATAGCAAGTGCCGTCCCGAGAGTAACAGCTCCTGCACTGAAATTACCGGAGGCGTCACGAAGCACTAGCGTGTTCTGGGTATTGGTCGATGACGAATCGTTGGTGGTGTATACTCGGTATTGCCCAGTATTGGTCGATGTACCGGCGTAAATATTGCCAGAGAAGATCGTTGCTCCCAGATCGAGGTCGACCTGAGCAGCGACATTGGTCAGGTTTGCAAAGTTACCGGTGCCACCTGGATCTGTGCCATCCGGAATAAAGTTCTTGAGAGTCCATCCATTCGCTTGGACGTCTTCATAAAGATATACCCGCAATGGCAGTGCTCCAGTGACGGCATCATCGATGTAGATCTGAAGCATCGCGCCATCGTACGTGGTGCCTTCCTTGATTCGTACGTATCTGACTGGTCCACCACCGCCATACGAGTCATTGTGAACTACGCTGATCTTGTTGCCAGCACCATAGTGATGACTCGCATAGAAGTGCACAGACTGATGCAGACCTGGAGTCGCATCAGTTATGATGAACTTGCCACTAGCGCGGTTTCCGTCATTTGTGGCGATCGTATACCATGCTCCGGCCGCAAGAGATGCCGTCGAGATTTGTTCGGTGCGTAGTTGTCCTGGCAAGACTACATTCGGAATCGTCTGTTCACCGGTCAACTTCGAGGCATCGAGAGACGTGATCCAGGCGGGATTAGCATACGATCCAGTTGTGTAGACTCCGTTCGTGACGGTCGAGGCATTACCTGTCAGTGTTGCAGTGATTGTGCCAGCACTGAAATTGCCAGATGCATCACGAATGACGATCTTGTTCGCGGTGTTTGCAGTGGCGGCATCATCCGCCTCGAGGATCTTTTGGAATCCGGTCCAGGTCGTCTCATTGTAGAATGCCGAACGGTGATAGATCTTTCGGTCGCTACCGAAATGGAGTTGATCGATCTGGTGACCGACCTTGCCATAGATCTCCATGATCGTACCATACTGAGCCGGCCATCCAGCAGTATTGTAGTTGTCAAAGAGCTTGACGCTGAACGGCTGGGTCGATGTGCGAGGTGCGGTTGCGAATGCCAGTGCGATCTCTGGTCCCTGAATATATGCAGCGTACCCAGAGGTGTTGAGCGTCCAGGTACCGGTCGCGTTTGTACCGTCGGTGAAGGCAATATCCTTGTACGTCGAGTACGCATCAGAAGATCCGAATGTCTGTTGCCAGATTCGCATTCCGATTCCCGTCTTCCGGAACATGACCAGATTGTCGGAACCTCCGGAGGCATCAGTATACGACCGCATATGCAGGTAATCTGCGTACGGCGCAAATGTATCATTGTTCCAGGAAGTGAATCCGAACTGTGCACGCGAGATCGATGTCTCGGACGGATTGATTACTCGATTGTCGAGTGACGTCAGTGTATTTGCAGTCGATGCATTCGAAATCGTACCAGTGAACGATGCTGCCGAAATTGCTCCAGTGACGGTGAGCGCACCGCCGACCGTCACATCTCCTGAAAAGGCTGCTGTCGTCGTACCTGGATTGAGCGACAGAACAAGAGATTCCGATGTGATACCTCCAACGGTCCCTCCGGTATAGAATTGAATACCTGCAGATGGACCGGTACTACTCGTGAATCGGATACGTGCCGAGGCATTCGAAGTACCGCCTCCTCCACGAGGAAATGCTCGGATCGACGTTGCTCCACCGGCACCAGTTTCTGCGCTAGACAGTACTAGAGCGATTGCTTCTCCGCCGCCAATTCCTCGTCCTACCGTAGCAGCTCCGGCGACTGTGAGCGCTGTCGTTGTACTGCTCGGATCGAGATAGTACGTCGTATTGTTTTCGTCAACGAACGACGATGCGTAGACCGAACCGGCCCAGTGTGCGTTTAGGCTGTTGTCATAGTACTCAACATTGCGGCGGCCGGCTGGATATCCGCCCATCCACTCGACAGACGAGAGTTCGACACCTCCGTACTCACTTCCATAGACCGACGATGCTAGTGAGAAGGTGATTCGAGCATAACGATGCATCGAAGCTCCACTGAAAGTGCTAAAATGAAATGCGTCGTGCGGAATGTATATGTGATTCGGCCAGCCGTTCACACTTCCAGTCACAACGGTCGACCATGCCGCTAAATCGGTATTGTAGATTTCAAGCTTGACCGTGACATTCGAACCCTTCGTCGACATGTAGGCATAGAATGCATTCAGCCAGACATATCCAGTATTCGTTGCATCCCAGACGAGGCGGTAGTGTCCGCTCGAGCCGACCGTCGTGATCGGAATGATGGTTGGACTTGCAAAAACGTTACCGTCGCCGATGACAAGGCCAGCCAATTGACCTGCAGTCAACCGGGTCGAATTCGTCCAGGTGTTACCGTCGGTCGATTCTTCCTGAAGGTACGGTACGATGCCACGAATCTTGTTCGACATCTGAGATCCGAACAGCGCCATTTCCTCAACGGTCGGATTTCCAAGATTATTATTAACAGATGGGCGTGGATACCGCACTCCAGTGATACCGCCAGAAACAGTGAGAACGCCGGCCTGAGTGAGGGTCAGCCGTGAATTACCATCCGCAGTCGCGAATGAAATGTTCGGTGTCGCTGTGGCCGCCAGACCGAGTTTCCAATTAGTCGATGATGCAGTCTGAAAATTGACCTCGGAAATACTTGCATTCGAAGACCGGTTCAGGTACACGATGCCATTCGTTCCAGAGGCCCTGAGACTTGTCGTGGCGGTTACCTGCGTGAATGACGGACTGCTCGAGAGTCCCACATCCTGGTTGACGACGTACTGCGAGATGTTGTTTGCCAGACCGTTGAGCGTGGCGGTAATGATACCGGCGCTGAAATTACCTGAGGCATCTCGGGCGACGAGCGTACTCGACCCGTTCGCCGAGCTCGCATTCGCCGCGATCGTGACATTCCCAGAACCGTTGTAGGATCCGCCGGTGAGGTACGATCCGATCGTGAGTGTTCCAGCGCTCGAGGATGGGATCGTTGCAGTGCCTCCGAGTGAAACAGAAACTCCATTGAGAGTGATCGAACTGTTGACCAGCTTGGCATTTGCGATCGATCCAGCCAGCATCGTATTCGTGACGGTGCCGGTATCCGTAGTCTTGACCAGAACCGATCCATCACTGATCTGAGCAATCGTATGAGTATGGGATGGCAGATCGCCAGCAACCAGATTTGCCCCGACTGTAACACGACCCTTTGCATCAACCGTGACCTTAGTGTACGTTCCTGCAGTGGCCCCGGAATTAGCCAGAGTCAGTACACCCGAGACATTCTGAGTACCATCGAACGAAACACTCCAGGTCGCATCGCCAGTAGCGGCGATCGTTCTCGGCGTCGGCAGGTTGGTCGTCGTGATATTGACCAATCCGGATCCGTCGCCATAGAACTTGATGGCAGTGATATCACCCGTCGACGAGATACTGGAATTGACTAAGATCGGTTCAGAAGGCATACTCCTATTTAACCGATTGGCACTGACACCGGCTTACCTGACATCAAGGATTTCCGAGTGGATACGTCTGGTAGTGATTGAAGATCTTGATATAGTCGAGATCACAGTCAAATCCTCCGGATCCAGTCGTAGTACCGATCGTAAACACCCGATGCGGGAACCATTCGTCATAATTAGCTCCGCCGCCACTGACGGACACTCCCGCAAATGTAAATGCACTAACTCCGTTTATATACACGTTAGGAGGGTTCGACGTGGCACCAATTGATCCAGCAAAAGTTCCATTATTGAAAGTTCGGAACGATACCACGACATCATGCCATTGGCCGAGCGGCACGAACGTGGCAGCATTTGCTATGATAGTGTTAGCACCACCTGAATTGGAATTATTGAATATCAATTGGTTATAATTACTTGAGCATGAAAAGCTCGTACCAGTAGTTGGGTTAACCCCAGTAGCGAATACATACCTCGTAGAAGCTCCGGCCTCATAGCTATATGGCCTAAATCGAAATTTGACTGTTACGATATTATTCCGGTAGAATACTGGACCGTCGGTCGAAGCGCCAGTCGTCGTAGAGAGTCTCACTGCCCAATTATTCTCGGAAACATTGATCCATTGGCCGGTAAAATTGTTCGATCGAGGGCCGGTTTCAGCCTCAATGATATTTCCGTTCGGACGATTGAACGACCAATGAAATATCTCCGGAGCTACTCCAGGAATTTGTCGAGCCGGACTTACCGATCTGATCCAGGGGTAGTGCATACTCGTTATGCCACGACAGACTTCAGAACCACATAGTTGAGCACGAGCGCCTGGGCGAGCGGTGCGGCTGTTCGATTATAGATGGTGACCACAAACGTACTCGCGGCATTTCCACCGACGGTGACTTCATAGTCTGAATGATTCGTGTAGCCGGAACGAAGGTTCACAACGATCACATCATTGATGGTCACGGCAGCGTTCGTGACCGTGAATGTCGCTGCAGTTGTAGCCGCCAGCGAATCTGCTGCAGTTGTGATCGTACCGCACACCTTATTGACGGTGACAGGAGTAACCTTGCTCGTAGCCTGCGTGACAGTACCGCCGGCGCCGGTAGTATAACCAATACCAGAAGTTTGACCAGCCGAATATACCCCGGAGCTCGCAACGAAACTACTGGCAGAGTAAATGTTGCCGGCGGCACCGATACCTCCAGAAGTAGTAATTGCTCCAGTTCCGGACGAAGTCGAATTCGTATTACCGCTCACGTTGAATGATGTGAGTCCTGCGAGACCCGTGACCGATGTACCTAATGGTATCGCCGTTGAACCAATTGTAACCGATCCTGCCGGAGAAGGATCTCCGTAGAGTACGTAACTGCTACCAGTATAGTACCAGGTGAGGTGCAACCGACCACTGGCTGGAATAGAGATTGATGTTCGATTCGCGTTGGTCACAAACGAGTACGACGATGGAATCGTCAGTGTTCGTGCATTGATCGCGTCTGTGTTCGTGACCAGCAACGAGAACCACTGGTCTGCTGCTGGAGTCGCTGAGAATGTAAAGGTTGAATCTGCCGAGATGCTCTTCGTATTGAGCGCCTTGGTCGTATCGATCGCCAGTGCCGCCATGGCATTACTCGTGGTGATCAGTGCTGCCGGCAGTGTCGTCGATCCGGTGATCGAGATCGACCCAGTGGTGAGAGATGATGTGCCGATCGAGGTGAGGCCAGACAGTGTCGTCGATGTCGCGCCTAGAGCGATATTCGTCGATCCGATCGTGAGTGACGAACTCGCCAGTGTTGCTCCGCTGCCTGGCGGGAGAATGCTTGTGAGATTGGGCATGATGAGATTAGATGTAAGGATCCTTTGCCAGGATCACGGCCGGATCGAGCCCGAGTTGTTGGCACATTCCTGCCACCGTTGTGTTTGTATTCCAGAACCAGGCAAAGTTCGTCCAAAGAAACTGTTGGTCCGCTGGAAGGCCGGCGATCAGAGCGATCAGATCCGGCAGTTTGCCTGCTTCGATGACCCGCGAAGTAATCGTATCTTTGCTCACTCGATAGTCTGGGATGTATTCAGTCGGCATCCAGCCTCCGGCGATAAGAACGTTCCATTCTTCGTTCGAGGCGAACCGCCAGTCAGGCTTCTCGACCGGCTTGAGTTCGAACGTGAACTGATTCGTGACTGTATTGATCTGTGGCATGTTGGTATCTATTTAGAATAACGTGATGATCTGTACAATTCCACCGCCTCCGACTCCACCGGCTCCTCCCTGGTAGCCTCCGCCGCCACCGCCGCCTCCACCGCCACCTAATCCGCCAGCGCCGCCGGCGCCAGCAGGCGTAGTTCCGGAAGTAGTACCGCCTCCGCCACCTCCACCGTTCCCGCTTCTTCCAGTTTGCAAGTAACTGAGTCCTGCCTCACCTGCGGTAGGAGCGGTACCGTTCGTTCCGCCGTTAGCACCGGTGTTATCCGGTCCTGTTGTATCGATATATCCAGAAAGCCCACCATCGCCTCCAGTTTGCCCGGCGTTGCCGACGGTTACTCCTCTCCCGCATCCTCCTCCGCCTGCTCCATGTACTGAATCTCCGCCTTCCTTCGAAGCTCCCACTCCGATTGTGCAACTTCCACCGGCTCCGCCGCCCCATTCAGCGGATCCACCGGCAAAATCTCCCCAACGGGCATTCCCACCATTCCCGGCTCTGACCACATCAAAAGTATTATCATTGTGAGTTCCGGGTCCTCCTCCGTATGCCGAGATGCCGGTCTGATTTGATGCCGGGGTCGCGACAGTTCCACCCTGACCTATGGTGCCGCCACCTCCACCACCACCGCTATTCAATCCGACGACTCCGCCAGAACCACCGCCACCACCGCCAGCAATCGCTACAATACCAGTCGTCGGTGGATTCGTGTTATTGACTGCAACAGTCGTATTCCCACCGGCTGTTCCTGAGGTACCTGTCCAACCGGCCTGGCCGATTCCTCCAGTCCCTCCCGTACCGCAGACGCAATAGAGCGAACTCGGGAGTGCGTCTGCTGGAATTAGTTTTTCGGTTCGTGCACCTCCTCCGCCGCCTCCACCTCCAGGT
>Ga0078894_10000231_pt1 | contig 37564 bp, 31 predicted proteins | sample LauGreSu1BDMLBSD_2_FD_67506 | JGI IMG/M metagenome (GOLD analysis project Ga0078894, IMG submission 67506) | Freshwater lake microbial communities from Lake Michigan, USA - Su13.BD.MLB.SD (version 4) (version 4) | ecosystem: Environmental > Aquatic > Freshwater > Lake | place: Lake Michigan... | reverse complement strand
CACCGAATAGCGCAGCTACACCGAATAGCGGATCGTGTAGATAATATTTCCAACCTGATCTAATCTAACATAATACGTAATATATTTGTAATATAATGATATTGTATATATTATAAATGGCCCAACAACCACCCATCAAACCAGTAAATCATAATCATTTTAATTATGTAGATCAAATCACTTTAGAATGTTTAATGAATACAACACAATATTCAAAGCATATTGCATCAGCATCATCAAGTCAGAGGTCGACCAAAAAGATCAACAATAGCGACCGAAAATTCTATAAAAAACGTATATACGATTTGACAAAACAATTATTAAACAATCAAACCACTGAAAAAATGTTTCCAGACGTAGTTTATTCTTTTGAATCCTATATTAAGGCGTGTATTGAATATTTTAAAGTATTAGACAAAACAGATATACTTCAAGAAGATTATCAAGGTATTATTGATGATTTCCCTTCATCTATAAACAACGAAAACATAACAACCTCGGAAGAAGCTGATAAATTAATGATGCGTTCTATTAAAATTCAAGAACCGAATGCTCTTGAAAAATTAGTGAAACGTACCGCAACAAAAGTGAAAAAACCGATGATTTTACCAAGAGAAAAGGACATTAATTTAAAGGACCCTAATTTGAAAAATAAAGGAATTCGTGAAAAGAAAAATATCAACAATAAATATGAAGACGAAAAAAAAATTATATAAAAAAAAGAACAAAGTAAAAATGGGTTATAATCATGGTGGTAAAAAAAAGAATAAAACTCATAAAATCCATCAAACTTATAAAAAAAAACCACGCCCTATTTTAGAAAAAGAACCGCTCAAAGTAAAATGTGCACCTAAATCGCACGAGCGTGATAAAAAAGATTACACTTGTTATGATGACGACGCATTATATAAATTGAAAGAAATGTGGAATGCCAGACATCCAGATGCATTAATTAATACGAATGATACAAAAGAAATTTGGAATGAATTAAATAATTACATGAAACATGCGTGTAATAAGGAGTCTTGTTGGTTGGAACAGAAATTTGTCGATAACAAAGTATCTAAACAATTGGAAAGCGAAACATTTGCACCAGAATCTCCAAAAGAGTGGAAAATGAATCCAAATGAATGGTTATCCAGTGTGGAAATAATGAATGTAATGAAACAATACGAAAAGGCATATAAATGTTTTGATTTTATTGGTCCATCTCCGATAGATTACGATACACATGAATTATACGGTGAATGTGTTTGGGAAGAATTGTGTCATTTTAATTTGGAAGACGAAATCAAAAAAGGTCGCTTCAAAATAGGTGTTATTTTTAACCTCGATCCGCATTATAAAGGAGGTTCACACTGGGTTTCGCTTTTTATAAATATTAAAAAGGCTCAAATCTTTTATTTTGATAGTGCGGGTGACGCAATTCCAAGACAAATCAAGAAATTTGTAAATACTGTCAAAAAACAAGGTATGGCTTTGTCAGGACAAAAAATAAATTTTAATTTTGACCAAAATTATCCAGTAGAACACCAATACGGAAATACGGAGTGTGGTATTTATTCGATTTATTTCATTGTTCACATGTTGGAAGATAAACATACCGCCGAATACTTTAAAACACATATTTTGAATGATGAATATATGGAAAAATTTAGAAAAATATATTTCAATGAAGACTTGTAAATTATCATGGATATTTTCAACAAAAATTAATATATATTGATATATATATTATATTATGGTTTATCCTGTTTTTGAAATAAAAAGTATATCCGATAGATGTCAAAGAGATATTGACAAATATAAAAATGAAATATTAAAAGGAGATAATACTATTATACAACAATTAGGTTTACAGTTAGTGACGGACATCAACCAGTTAAACACTAAAGAAAAAATGCAACAATGTATTGACGTCTTGAAAAATAAAATGCAGGAAATATCAGGTAAAGATATGTCAGATTTTAATTATTCACATGATATAAAAACCTATGATGATAGTACCAAAAATAAGTTGTGGATAATACGAACCTATATTTTTTATCAATTACTTATTTTTGCCACACTAATCATGACAAACAAAGATATTTATAATAGTGTTTTTCCTCAACAAAGTAGAACATTTAGGCCAGATGTTACTGCGGAATTACCGAATTTTAAAATGGGAATATTTGGAAGTATAACTCCTACATCTGATATAGATATTGGTATTCAATATTCTGGAGAAAAAGAGAATTTTGTAGCATTGGATTATGTTGTATCTATTTTTGAAGACATGTTTATTCAATTTTTAGGAAGAACCAGTTTAGATTTAGATATTGAGACATACGGAGATATGATGACACTGCCTAACTTGGAGCTACACGACGAACAGCACGCTGATGTTTTTTATTTAAATACTTTTGATTTTGTAGTGGGCGATTTTATAGAAATGTTGCCTTATGTTGGTGCAAGTATATTAAGAAATTATATAACCGCATATCAGGATTTAGGTTATTCCAATGAAGAATTAAAGGAAAAAATAAAAAACTTTAACTGGGATGAAGCGTTTGATTATTTTTATGATATTTCCCCAAAATTCAAGAAAATTTACGATTCTTATTCCCAACAATTATACGGGCGTGATCAATGGAAAGAAGAAGCAAAAAATATGGTTTTGGATTATTTCGGTAATCCATATGAGGATTCAAGAAAAAAATACTATCAATATGTAAAAGAAGCGGAAGAATCTTTACAAAAGGTAAAAGGATTAATATTTCATCATAAAGAAAACCTTACAGATCATATTGAAACAAATGACATATTAACTATTATGAAAAATATTGCGAAATCATTAGTTTATCGTGCAGAAAGTTATACTTGTGCTCCGACTGTATTACATGTTGTAAGAGTATTACAAGCAAATAAAGATAGCCCATTAGATTATGATACAACAGTCCCAGTTTGTATTTTCCCTGATAAAGAAGCTATTTGTGAGTTAGGTAGTTTTGGTTACATAATAAGTATGATGGAACAATTGGGATATATTTATCGTTTTCAGATAACTTATTGTGACCGTTTATTGAAAAAAGATGGTAATTGTGATAAAAATGATCATTTTAATAAGGAAAAGTGTGAAGCAAAAAGTAAAAAATATACAGATCGGTTGAATGATGCGATTAAATTATATAATAGTAATCTAATAAATAATATTAAAAAAGATAAACAAAAAAGATCATCCACAAACAGTAATTCAGCTGAAACAGTTCAGAATGAATTTAAAAATTCTAATTTAAAAAGTAATCCTTTTGATGAAGAAGAAGACGGTCCACAAGGAGAAGAAAAAATGAGCAGCAATTCAGAAGGTAAACAAAACGGTGGTAAACGTAATAGAAAAACCAAAAGAAGATATAAAAACAAAAAGAAGACAAAAAGGCGAAAACATTCATCTCGCAAAATTAGAAAACATAAAACGAAAAAATAAAACGAAAAAAGTAATTAATATGATAAGTATATAAATAATTAAATATATATTTATATATTTTGAATAATAATGTCATTTATAACAAATGAAAACATAGACTTGTTATGGGAAATTATTTTGGAAGATGACTTTATAAGAAAAGTGGTATCGAGAGATATGATTGTTGAATTTCGTAATTTTTTTATTTCACAAATAAAAGAATATTATAATATAACCACAAATTCCAAAATGAATTTATCATTAGTACAAATGAATAAACAATTTATATCTAATTTAATGATGAATATGAAAACACAAACACAGACGCCGAAAAATACACCAGCGCCACAACAATATCAACAAACGCAAACTCAGGGATTACAAAAACAATTATATACTTCTGAAGAAATACAAGCCGACCGAAAAATGCAATTTGAAAATGAATTGAGCAAAAAACAGAACGATTTTAAAAGTGCAATGGCTATTCCTGTGCCCGAATTACCAAAATTCGGAGAACAATTGGATAAACCCATTGGAAATGCGATGGACGAATTAATTGCCCGGACATTAGCAGAGAGAAATTATGATATACAACAAATACAAAAACAGCAAAACCCGGATAAAAATATAGGTGCAGAGAAATGGTTAAAAGGCGAAGAAACATCCTTACGAGAAGAAAAACCCGGGTATAAAAAAGGACCCATACAACAACAAACAAATCAAAACTTAAATTATAATAACCCGGAAATTAAATATATTAAAATCGGCGAAGAGTTAAATGAACCCATTGTAAAACCAATAGACGTCGAAATCGTAGATGTATTCAAAGAAAAACAAGGTAAAAATGTTTCCTGGGGGGTGAATGAATACAAAGAATATAAAAACAATGAAATCGTAGACGATAATCATTTTATACATGATCCAATGATGTCGTCGGTATTTTCAAAATTAAAAAGAAATAAAGTGCAAACGGGTGACAATAGTCAAACGGGTGGCAATAGTCAAACGGGTGACAATAGTCAAACGGGTGGCAATGGTCAAATGGGTGGCAATGGTCAAATGGGGGGTGATGTGGATAATCACCACGCTGAAATTATACAATTAAAAAAAACAGTTACCAATCTTGAGGAACAAATGAATGAAATGAATAAAAAATTAGACATATTATTAAGCAAATTGTAAAAAACACGTAAAAAACACGTAAAAAAATAAAAAATAAATTATTAAAATAAAATACAAAAGACGATGATTCGTATTGGAATAAATGGTTTCGGAAGAATTGGCAAGTGTATTTTAATACAATTAATAAATGATCCAAATTCGAATTTTAGTGTATGTGCGATTAATGCTCCTAATTTAAAAATAAGCGAATTAGAGGATTATTTATATTATGATAGTACCCATAGTTATTCCAAAAATTTCAAAGTGGAGATTATTTCAGAGACAGAATTCAAAATAAATCATCATTCTATAAAGTTATTATCGGACAGAAATGCAAAGAATCTTGATTGGGAATCGTCCAATTGTGAATACATCATAGATGCGACTGGTGCATACTTGACAACTCAAAAATGCAGCGATCATAGAGTTAATTATGTAATTATGTCTGCACCTGCAAAGGACGATACAAAAACATTTATATATGGTGCGAATGATGGAATATACAACGGCGAAAAAATAATATCGGGTTCATCATGCACAACAAATTGTTTAGCACCTGTATTGCATTTATTACATTCTAAATTTGGAATAAAGGATTGCAATTTTACCACGATTCATGCAACAACCGCATCCCAATATACGGTGGATATCTTGGATAAATCAATGAGAACAAATCGGTCAATATTTAATAATATTATTCCACATACAACTGGAGCGTCATCATCCATTATTAGTGTATTACCTGAATTGCAAGGAAAAATAAATGGTACAAGTATTAGAGTTCCGGTGATCAATTGTTCTTTACTGGATGTAAATATAGAATTTGAAAACAATACGATAACATTGAAACAAATAGAAAAAGAAGTGTTGAATCATCCATTATACAATGTGGTTTATTCAATAAACAAAAAAAATCTGGTAAGTTGTGATTTCATAACTACCACAACACCATGTATTATAGATTTAAAAGCATCCATCGATATGGGTAATGGTAAAATAAAGTTAATGATTTGGTATGATAATGAATGGTCATATTCAGCACAATTAATTCGTTTTGTACAACACATGTTTACATATAATAATTCAATAAAGGAAAAGTTTTATATTGAGAATTTAATAGGCGAATCAATTCAAAATCGGGGCGAAATGATAAGGAACAAGGGAGTTGTTGGAAGATTTGATTTTAATGTTCCTGTAAATAAAGGAATTGTTACAGATGATTTCAGAATAAAATCTGCCATTCGAACAATCAATACCATATTATCTGAAAACCCGAAATATTTAATATTGACATCTCATTTTGGAAGACCGGTCAACATGGAACCTGAGTTTTCATTAAAATTTATAATTCCTATTCTTGAAAAATATCTTCAAAAAAGTGTAGTGTTTTTGGATAGGGGAATAAGTGAAGAAACCCTAAATATGATTCACTCATCGTCCCATTACGATACATCGTCCCATTACGATACCTCGTCACCCGTTATTTATTTATTGGAAAATCTGCGTTTCCATAAGGAAGAAACTGATTACGAAAAAATGTCCGAAGAAGAAATATCCACAAACGTAACCATTAAACATTACAGAGAATTAGGAGATCTCTTTGTTTGTGATGCGTTTGGTTGTGTTCACAGAAGACACATGAGTATTTGTGATATGAAAAAATCACAAAAACCGTATGGATATGGTCATTTAATTAAAAACGAATTAAATGCGATTGATTTATTGATAAACAATAGTCATCTCAAAATATTGGGTATAATAGGAGGCAATAAAATAAAAGATAAAATGCCAATCATAAATGCATTGAAAAATATTAAAAACTCTAAATTATTTATAGCAGGAGGTATCGCAAAACAATACAAGGAAAAAAACCAAAATGTATGTGTCATGAATGATGGATACGGAAATATTAATTTACAAGAACCGTCATTATATATTGATAATCTTGAAACCCCGGAAAATTTGTATGATATTGGAATCAATAGTTTAAATACTTTATTTGGCATGATTTCTGATGCGGATATTATATTTTGGAATGGCTCATTAGGAGTCATCGAAGATGAACGTTATAAAATAGGAAGTATTAAATTAGTGGATTATTTGGAAAATCAATGCAAGAATAAAAAAATAATTATAGGTGGTGGAGAAACGGCTTCATTATTTTCAAAAGACACTGAATTATATGTGTCTACTGGAGGGGGTGCTTTGTTGGAATATTTGCAAAATAAAATATTAAATGGTAAAAATATTGTGGGACTCGATATATTTACATAAAAAAGAATAAAAAGAATAAAAAAATAATATAAAATCTTTTTTGGTATATGTATAAGCAATAAAGATTATGAATCAGTTATTTACATTTATATATTTAATGTCCAACTTGTATATATTATATTACATAATATCTAATGCAAAGGGTTATTCTTCAAATATCCGTATTCAGAGTAAAAATTTAAAAAATGATAAAATAAAAAACATTAAATATAATTACATTTCAAGCTCGGATACAATATGGAATCACGGAGAAGTTGCATGGGATTCTTGGGAAAACGAAATAAATGAATTGCAAAAACAGCCGTTATATATCATTGAATTATACCAAGTAAAAAATAAGACGTATCTGCAAAAAAATAAAAACGATGTCAAAAACGACAACAAGAACGACATCAAGAACGAAATCGTCAGAGGTGAAACTAATATCATCTTGTATTTACAAGCATCTTTATTTGGTGTAATGAAAACATTTTACCAAGAATACCTACGAAAAGAAAACTACATGATTCAAATAGAAAATATTCAAGATTCGTCAAGCAATATTTTACTTTTATTTTTATCGCTGTTATTCAATATGGTGTATACAAAAACAAAACAAATGGAAATTAACGAATTGATAAAATATACCTCTTCTTCTTCGTCAAATAAAAATGTAGACTACACAAAATATAAGTATAATGATATGAATGAATATATGAAGGCAAAAAAAATTAGCATGTCATTATTCTTTATTTTTTTATATATATTTGTGAAAAATGTTGGAATTGCTGAATAAAATACCATGTACAGTGTACATGGTATTTCTATAAAAACTGAAAATTAAACTTTCTTTACGGTTCGAACCCCCTTGTCATCTATTTTAATTGTGGCAAGTAATACTGGTGCATTTTTCGGATTTTGAAGTGCTCGTTGGTAACTATCATAGTCATATAATTGTTCATTACGCTCATCTATCACTCGAAGTATATATGTTTTACCTTTAATTTTCACCTCGTTACCAGTCCATTCGATAGTCTTTTTATTGCGTTGTGATACATTATCGGTTTCATCCAAATGAATAGAAGGATTATAAGTATATACATTCGGGTCTAATTGACCAAACTGGATACAATTTAATTGTTCTTTAGAATCAGATCTCGAATAAATGGCACAGTCTATAGATGATTCCTTGATCGACTTTAGAATTTGTTCATTTACGTTTTCTTTAATGCTTGATATTTCAAACAAGGCTTCGTCACTGGTTAACGGAATATAATCCATTTTTTCCTTGCCATTTTTATCTATTTTGTTATACATTTTCTTACTAATATCCTTTAGTTTTAATTCAATAGAATCATCACTTTCCAATTGTTTTGTCGTGAATGCCATCAAATAAAGAAATACTTCAACCGTTTGTTGTGATTCTGGTAAATCTTTGTGACTACAAATACGTCTTGCACGACCGATCACTTGTTCTAAACGAACTGCATGCCAGTATGGTTCCATAATGTGAACGTATCTGGTATTTCTCAAGTTAATTCCTTCTGTACCGGATGCAGTAATCATAAGAACCTTTATAATTTCACCTGTTTTATTACTTAGAGCAGTATCATTGAGTTCCTTGTACAAATCAGGTGAAGAAAGTGAAATATTTTCCCAATTACTATTGTAAATATTACGAATAATTTCTTTTTCCTCATCACTTTCAGTTCCAGTATACAATGCAAATGTAGGTTTTCCCCGGTCTTCTTCATCCATATCTAATTCCCAATTTCCACTGTTATTCTTTACTATCTTGAATTGTGCAAAACCGTTTTGTTCTAAAACCATTTTAAATATTCCGATACCTTCCAAGGTTCTGAACTGACTGTAAACCAAATGCAATCCCTCGTGTTTTTCGTCTTGGATATTCTCAAGAATATGTAGATATTTGGGACTATATGTTTCCAATCCGCTCGGGGACAATATTTCTTCACCGTGTTCTTTGATATATTGAATTGTTTTTTGAATACGTTCCTTGTAATCATTATCTCCCATTTGGTCCAGAGATTCGTCACCTTCAACATTTCCTTGCCAGTCTCCTTCGAATACTTCTTCAGCAGCGGTGTCTTTTCTTTTTTTTTCTTCTACCAACTCGGTATAGACTTGATTTAATTCTTTATTCGCATTTTCATCTTCTCCTTTTTCAGCAATATCTTCCGCTTTTTTAGTGGCGTCTTCCCCTTTTTTAGCAATATCTTCCGCTTTTTTATTTTTTCTATCAGGAAGAGGTCTTCCAGGTGGTCGAGGCATTACAAAATTACAATACAAACGAGAAAAGATACGATAGGTAGATGATGGCTCTTTAAATATACCGTCCTTATCCATGACTCCTTTTTTTTGACCTGCGGATTTTTCCAATTTTCTCTCTTGTTGTCTCGCTTCTTCATATATTTTGAATTGATAATCACTCATATTTATTTTTACAATATGAAAATCAATCGCCTTTTCGTATTTAGGTAATAACTTTTCTTGTGCACTTCTAAAATAAGATGTCAAACCAAGTATTCTTCGTTGAAACAATTCATTATTTTTCATATTTCCAGTATTAATTTCAACAAATCTATTCACAAAATCATCAAACACATCAGGCAAAGCTTTATTCATTATTATTTTTATATTACTTTTCAAAACTTCAATGTTATTATCACTCAATATATTTATTATTTTCCTCTGAAAATCGCTATCGCTAATTGTGCCTCTATCGACTAAAACGGATTTACCAGTGGTTTTATCCATTTTTTCCTTCTTTTCATTGGAAACCCCAGTATAAATACCCCGTTTATTATCTATATTTTCGAATCCAAAAGGGTTACGTGTAATGGTTAATTTCTTTGTTGAATTTGAATAATCTATAAAATCTAAAACTTTTTCTCTCTTTAAAATTTCTTGTAATTTTTCTTTTGTAATATTACTTTGACCACCCTTTAAAACAAGAGGTAATTCCCATGTTTTTATATATCCTCGCAATATATTAAATAATATACCAATTTCATTCGGATAGTTTATAACAGGAGTACCGGACAATAATATAACTCTGGCGTTTTGTGCATTCATTAATAATTCGTACAAAGTCAACGATAATGAATAATTCGATCGTTTTTTCTTTTTTTCTTCGCCATTTTCTTCTCCCTTTTCTTCGCCTTTTTCGTCGCCCTTTTCTTTTTTACCTATAGGTGCGACCTTTCCTTTGTCTATTTTATTTACAATACGACTGATTAAATTGTGAGCTTCATCAATCACAACAACAGCGTCGTCGAAAATATTATTTTGAAAGTCATCTGTCATTTCTCTCAATTTGTCAAGTCTTAAACCATTATAATTGATGAATTTATATTTACTTTGAATCATTTCATCTATTTGTTCGTTTAGACTTTTCACTTCATTCGAATTTAAATCATTGTAATTACTTGGCTTTTTAATATCGACTAACCAGGCCCCTTTCTTTTTTTCAATATATTCAGTTGATAATCCCAAGACAGACGATAATGTTTGTAACAGTTCTGGTTTATCTTGTATTGATATCCATTCCCAAAATTGATTAATCTTGTATATCGGGTCTCCGAATTTTTTCATTTCTTCGAAATAATTTCGTCTGAGTGATTTAGGTGTCATAATAATCACTTTTTTTGAATGTTTCATACCTTCTGCAAGCGCAATGGAAGTTGCAGTTTTTCCACTACCGAGACCATGGTAGACCAACAATCCTCGATAAGGCGTATAATTATTCATATAATCCCTCACTAATTTCTGGTGAGTTAACAGCGAAATTTCGGAATTGCTTTTTGAATTCATGTTTTCACAAGTAATTTGACTGGTGTCATTCATAATTTCGTCACGATACGGTTCAAACAAGGAATTCAAGAAATTCACAAATATTTCACGATTGTTCATGTAATAACTTGAAACCTTGATATTTATATTCGGTTTATTTCTTGGTAAACGGTCAATTACCTTTTCATTATCAATATCTAACCATTGGTCTGGAGTTATGATAGAAACTCCATATGTATGTCTTGCAGTTTTTCGAGTGTCTTGTTTTTCAATAATGATTGGTTTTTCCGTTTTTTTTTCATCCATGTAAATATAATCATCGTCATCCTCCTTACCTTCTGGAATAATTGGAACCGCTTTGGTATTCATTTTTTTCACTTTTTTTAATTTTGGTTCTTCTTGTTCTTGTTCTTGTTTTGTAATTTCGCGTTTTTCTTTTTCCGATAATTTTACAGTATCTTTGGTAACTATTTTTGTCATTTTTCTTGTTTCTAATTGTTTTCGTAATTTATTGATATCGAAATCTTTATTTGATTCACGTTCATCTAAAAATTCTGCATCGGCTCCCTTCTTTTCCTTTTTTTCTTTTTTTTGTGTTTTGTCTCTTTTAGGAATGACGATTTCTATATTTGGTTCTTCCTCTACAATTGGTTTTACTCTTATTGCTTCTTTAATTGCGTCTAAAGGATTTTTCTTGCCATCATTCTTTATACCATCATTCTTTGTACCATCATTCTTCGTACCATCATTCTTTGTACCATCATTATTCATATTTATATATATGCATAAGTTTTTAAATTTAGTGTTTTTTAATTATTTTATAATTAATATATATATGAAAAATTTAACTAAAAAATACAAAAAAAACAAAACAAACAAAAGAAATAAAAAACACAGAGGTGGGATGAAACGATTGTCATCTAAAGATTATAGTAAAAATAGAGATGATTATTCATTTATTCCAATCGATTTGAGTAAGTCTGATAATTATTTACCAAGACCAGGTGATAGTTATGCAAAATTTTTACCAAGACCAGGTAGTACGGATAATTATGCAAAATTAATTGATGCTGTAGAACGAGGAGAAAGCCCTGCATTTTCTAAAAAAAAAACAAGTTCAAATGATTTCAAGGATGCATTAGACGGTTCTAATAAAGATGCGATTAATGAATTATTTGAAAAATTAAAAGTTGAAGAAGAAAAATTAAAAGTTAAAGAAGAAAAATCAAAATTAAAAAAAACTTTAAGAAACACAACTAAAAAAATAAATAGAAAAAGTAAACATACACGTAAAGGATCATACGATCCGGTATACTCATTAGTATTTGATGATCCATATAAAGTAAAAGAAGTAACTAAAGCATTTAAAAAAATCGATGATACTGCTCGACATCCGACTTTATTATCCATGACTATGAGTTCAAAATCAAAAAAATAAAGGAAAAGACGATGAAAATAAAAACATCTATAATCCCGAATACAATTCAAGCTTTTGAATCGCCTCATTACACGCAATTTGTTCTGCCTTGCGTTTGATTTTGTGCTGCCCCTCACCCAAGAATAAAAATATTTTTCCATCATTTTTCTCAATATATTCACGAATCGCACCAAAATTTTTCAATTCATCAATATGTAATGCCTCTGTTTGACTACAATTATAGACTTGTTGTCCAACGCACAAATAAACTCCCATTTTATATCCATTGTCCACATCATGTTCGATTTCTAAATAATGCGGTGTCACCTTAAACTCCTTTTGGATTTTCACCTGTAATATATTCTTGTAATTATCGTCATTTTGGATCAAAGAAATCCAGTCAATATGTTTTTCAAATACATTTTCAACAAATTTTTGTGCAATTTGAAATCCTGGTCCAGTGACAAAAATATTTTTAAACCAACCTTCCTCATCTTTTACATCTATCTTGTTGAAATCCAAAAACAGTGCCCCCAAAAATGCCTCAAAAAGACATCCTAATTTCTTCAAATTGGTGCGAATTTTCTTTTCCTCTGCGTGTTTTGAAAGAATCAACCAATTATGCAGTTTCATTTCCAAAGCAATCTTACCAATCGCTTCATTTTTAACAATTGCAATCTTTTTTTCAGTCATAAACCCTTCATTTTCCTTAGGAAATCTGCGGTATAAATAATATTTAGTAACTAATTCCAAGACACCATCACCCAAAAATTCCAGATTTTCATTCGATTTTGTTTTTAAAGGCAAACAATCAGGTGGTTGTTCAACAATGGTAATATTTTGAGACGCGTTTTCAAGATGAGGTCTTTTTGTATAAGAACGATGCACAAAAGCACGTTTATATAAATTTAAATTATGCACAATATTAGGCACACCATATTTAGTGAGAATAGATTGAACTTCGCTCAATGTAATCTCCACATTGTCCGGATTATACGGATTAAATATTAATCCATCTTCTCCTTTAATAATGTCATCATCACGTATTATGTTTTTATCTTCTGTAGTCATTATGCTGTATATAATATACAGCGGTTTCTTTATATTGTTTAAAAATATATTTTATTTTAGGAATTTCTATTTCTCTCGACAATATAAAAATTAATGATAAAAATAAAAAAATAATATTAAGGGTATATATAAAATGCAAGGAATGTTCGTTCAATCAAGACCACAAACAAACACTACCGCATCAAGAACCGAACAAAGTGGAGGTTCTGTCGGAGGTAATAAAAAGCCTGGCATCGTTGTTTTTGGAGCAACCTGGACCAGAGGTAACATGGGTAATTACTTAAAACGTGCACCACAAAGATTACCATCTATATTCGAATTGAAATTATTGACTACCCGTTCTCCTGTTCAACTTTCGAGATACAGACAATCAAGAGTTCCAATGTAATTTGGTTTTACTTGGATTGCTGGATCAGTTGGTTTTACTATTTATAATATTATTTATTTAGGAAAATGGAATTTCAAAAGAAGCAAATGATATTTAACAATAATACATTTAATAAGAAAATAATTTAATAACTAAATTAGTAATTATATTATTACGTGAATGATAATTAAGGTTGATACGAGAGAACATGAACTACTGAAAATGATTAAATATTATTTAGAAATCAGTCCAATTTATAAAAATATTAATGTTATAAGTGAAACATTGCCAATAGGAGATGTTATTATTTGTGACGAAAAACAGAATGAAAAATTAATTATTGAGAGAAAAAGTATTCGAGATTTAGCGTCAAGTATTAAAGATGGTCGTTATGAAGAACAGTCTTATCGCCTAAATGGTTTGCCCCATCATAATCATAATATTATTTATTTAATAGAAGGTGATTTGAATAACAAATTTTTATTTAAAGATCGCATTGATAAAATAACTATTTATTCTGCAATGTTTTCTCTCAATCATTATAAGGGGTTTTCTGTCTTGAGAACATTTACCATAGAAGAAACATCATTGGTCATTTGTAACATGACGTATAAAATGAATAAATGTGACTTGGAAAATAAAAAACCCTTTTATTCAAACAAATGTATAAACGCAACCACGCACGCACCCACTCTTATAAATACGGATAATTTAGAAAAAGAGGATGAATCACAAATCAAAATTGCGACCGAAGTTCTAAATGGTCCGGCGACGGATTCTACAAGTGACGGTATATCAACCGGGGAAAATCTGGAGGAATCTAATCATAACTTAAGCAATAAAAATGAGGAAAATGAAAAGGATTATTGTGGGGTAATTAAAAGGGTAAAGAAGGAAAATATTACACCTCAAAATATAGGAGAAATAATGTTGTGTCAAATACCGGGAATCAGTTCGGTAAGTGCAATTGCAATTTTAAAAGAATTCAAAACTTTGCCGAACTTATTGGTGAAATTAAGGGAAAATAACGATTGTCTCGAAAATATCTCTTATATAAATTCAAAAAATCAATCAAGGAAAATTAATAAAACAGTTGTTCAAAACATTAAAAAATTTTTATTATGTTAAATATATAGAATATATAATGTCTGAAACTGCTACTGTTATTGGATATATTATTATTGGGATTGCATTTTTTTATTTCTGTTTTAAATCATTAAATATACAATTAAATGTAATGGAAAATTTCGTGACAATGACCAAAAATACGGATGAAACCGCGAATTCCGGTATTTCTGGCAAGTCTGCTACCACTGCAAACGGTATAGGTGAGCAAACAATTAAAATGCAGGATACTTTTTTGATTAAGAAATACCGCAAAAATTATGAAAATTTAATCATAAACAGTGATGAATATATCAGTTATTTAATGTTGGATACTTTAATGAAGTTAAAGCCAGATGATAGCGAAGACTCAAAAAAACTCAACATTGAATTATTCGGTAATATTAAAATGTTAAATGATTCAAAAGTCTCGTTGAACGCACTTATGAAATTTGTAGATTCGGTGTAGATTCGGTATAGTAGAATCAGTATAAAATTATACATATACTCTTCATGAGGATACGTATAATTTGCATAGACCACTTCTTATGGCACTTTTTATACTCTCGATGATATTTCGTTACCAGCGTAATATCCCTTATCTATTAACGACTGCGTAAATTCGTGACCTCCCCAATTGGAATCCATCGCATTTGGACTATACAACAAACCTTCCTGCGTTTCATCCATATTATCTAAAGGTGAAACCGTGCCTACGTAAAAACTGGTTGGATCATAAGAAGGCATAGAATTAATGTTATAAGGCGGATCATTTCTACCAGCATCAATGAGTTGCGTTGGATTTGGTGGTTGATTTGTTAATGGCGGATCGGGTAATGACTGGTCTGGTGCGGTTGGAGGTAAGCCGCCCTGGGGTTCTTCTACGTCAGGACGAATTTTATAAACGGGTTCTCCTTGAGTATTATATGTTTTCTGTAAATATAATACAGGACATCTAATTCCTTGACTACGTTGCCATTTAATAAATTCTGTATAATCTTCTAAATTTTCGAATTTAACTGGATTTACTCCAGGAATTTTGGCTAATTTTGAATTATATAAATAGAAATTGGAGTTTTCCTGTATTAAAATATTCGGACATCTGGGGTTGGATTGGGATAGTTCTTTATTTTTATCTTCAAAACCTTCTATTGTTCCTTGAAGTGAGTTACTTTTTGTATAAAAATAAATTCCAGCTAAAAATACAATAATTATAAAAATATACAACATATATATTATTCAATTATAAAAATAATTTCTTTTTTTATTATATAAAATGGAAAAGAATTTTATTATATTAGGAGAGAAAGAAAATCAAGATGAAAATTTAGAAAACCAAATTGACATGTTAAATAATTGCATTCATCATGGTAAGCATGTTTTTTTATTTACCTTCATGGACGGTTGTGGTCCGTGTAACAACACAAAACCACAATGGGATAACATAGAAAATCACGTAGGTAACAAAAATAATGTAGTTGTTGTTCGCATGAATCATAAATTATTCCATTTACTGAAAAATATGGGAAGAGAACCAATGGGTTATCCTTCTCTCAGACACGTCACTAAAAATGGGGTGGAAGAATATGAAGATTGGAATACACCTGTATTGAAAGATAGAAGTTCAGAATCTTTTAAAAAATGGATTGATGACAAAACCAAAATATTTGAAGCTATAAGCCACGAAGAAAATGCAATTAAAAAACCCAAAAATCTGAGAAAGAATAATACTCGTAAAAGAAAGGGTAAAAAACGCATGAATCAAACCGGTGGTAAATGTCAAACCGGTGGTAAAGGTCAAACCGGCGGTAAATGGACCTTAAAATATAAAAAAAGTATTAATTGTAAACGCCCCAAGGGCTTCTCTCAACGTCAACATTGTAAATATGGAAGGAGGAAATAAAATAACAAATCCATTTGTTTATGAATAAATCATACCATATATATATTCATTTTCATTTGGATATTTTGTCCCGCATAAATAATCCAACCAATATTCACCAAAATTATATTTTGGATATCTATGATGTAATAAATGATGATTACCAACTAACCAAGCCGCACGATGTTCGTGCCTCAAATATGACCGAAACATTATAAATAACCACGCATAAAATAATATTAAATAACTTGTATTACTCGTGATAAATGGAACAAATATTCCAAGTGACTGCACAGGTGCTTCAATAATGTGTGCGACATTTGTCGCCCGCCATGTTAAATCATTATATTTTGTTGAATGATGAATCTTGTGAATAAAATATATTTGAGGGTTATGCAGTATTACATGAGAGATATAATACCATAAATCATAACAAAATACATGATACAACACAATAAACATTTTATACTATATTTATAAAATATTTATTCTAAATTTATTCAAAAATATAAAAAACACAAGAACAAAACCTAAATCCATCGATATGGTCCATCACCTTTTACGGTAACATTTCTTTTATAAGGTTCTACTTCAAACGAAGACCTTCTTCCAATCACCGTCCAGTGAAATAAACAGTTTTCGCCAAAAACTTCGAATTTATTATCTGTAATCTCTGACGCACACAGAGGAGATAATATTCGTTTACCCTTGTAAATCGGCGTTATTTGTATAGTGATATCTTCGGCCATTACTTTTACATATGACGGCAATTCGATGACAACTGAATTTCCATTTGTAATTTCATCCTTTCCTCTATAATAAACACCTGCTTCAGGACCTTCTAAGCAACCATGAATTAAATATTTTTCATTGTCCTCTGGATGGTCAATCACAAAGGATTTCACGGTTGTCCATTCGGTACCAGTCGATACATATAAACCAGTCGCACCTGGGGTTGTACTGTAATATATCGACCCAGATGGATTAATTGTCGCGGTGACTCCATTGGAATAATTGCCTACACTCAAGACGCCATTTACAACACTATTAATACAGGTCCAAATATATCCGCCGGTTGTACATGCACTTATATATTGACCATTTGCAGAAATCGATACTGAAGAAAAATTATATCCTCCACTCAACAATATCGAATACCAGTTATTACCAAAATCGTTGGAATATAATATATATTCATTATTACCACACCCAACTTGATATTGACCAGTTGCCGACATTGAAAATGAATATGCTCCAGTATAATAACTTGAAATTGTTTTTTGATTCCAAGTATTACCATAATCATTCGAATTCCAAAAATAAGATCCATCATTCGCAATTTGATATTGCCCGGATGGCGATACTTTACAAACTTTCCAATTAATATCTGATGAAGATGTTATTGAAATCTCTGTCCAATTATTTCCATAACTATTTGAAATATAAAGCGACCCGTTTGTTGTGTAATATGTCGAACACGCTAATTGATATTGACCTGATGATGACATTGAAATTGTTACAAATGGTTTGTTTAATAATGTATATTTTGTCCAAGAATTTCCATAATCAATCGAAGTGTATATATAGCCTGTAGTTGAACTGGTTGCGTTAGTGCAAAGTGACTGGTATTGTCCAGATGCCGACATGGTCATTGATTTACAATAAAGTATGCTTGTTTTTTTCGTCCATGAATTACCATAATCTGCTGAAATAAATATAAAAGTTCCGTCATAACCAGTTTGATATTGACCCGTTGAAGAAATCGCCAATGTAACCCAATTATATGTCGTTGAAGAAGGAGTTGTTACATTTGACCAAGTGACACCATAATCTTTCGAAATGACTATTGCGGTTGTTGTGCTACTACTATAAGTACAAGATGTTTGATATTGTCCGCTTGATGAAACTGCGATACTTCTCCTATCGCCAGTAGTTACACTGGTATTTGCAATCCAGTTTTGGCAGAAATTTGAAAAATTTAAACTTGGTTGTGTAGAAAAAATATCCAAAGTTGACGCTGGGAATAAGCCGGGATATGCTGTTGAAGTTGAACCACCTGCAACGCCATAATTAAACTGTAAATACCCCCCACCAACAACTGTCGCACCATTCGTGTAATTCGTGTAAGAAATAGAAGTTACTCCTCCGATTGTTCCAGTCGGTCCAGTCGCACCCGTCGGTCCAGTCGCACCCGTCGCACCAGTAGGTCCAGTTGCTCCAGTTGCTCCAGTTGGTCCAGTCGCCCCAGTCGCCCCTGTCGCTCCGGTCTCCCCGGTCGCCCCGGTCGCACCTGTCGCCCCAGTTGCACCCGTCGCACCCGTCGCACCCGTCGCACCCGTAGCACCCGTCGCACCAGTTTCACCAGTCGCACCTGTCGCACCAGTAGAACCAGTCGATCCAGTCGTACCAGTATACCCAGCCATAGAAGTCAGTCCAACCGGTTTCCATACTGTTCCGTCGTACAACTTTAAAACAGAATCCGTGGTATTATAATAAAGCGAACCAGTGATACCACTTGCCTCCGAATCATCGCCATAATTACCGACACTGACAGTACCTCTTGTGTTTACTTGGATAATAGATGTATTACCCAATTGAATGGTATTACTTGTTCTAACGATCGCATTATATCCAATTGCAGTGGAATTTTCAACACAACAATGAGAAACATCTGCACCATTACCGATTGCAGTATTATAGCTTCCGGTATTTGTATATAAAGCTCTAACACCAAGAGCAGTATTATAAGACCCGGTGGTATTATATTCTAAAGCATTTGTACCACAAGCAACATTTTGAATACCTGTAGTATTTGCTGGTAAAGAACCGGTTCCTAAAGCTACATTATAACAACCAGTATTATTTGTAACTAAAGCATTTGAACCGACTGCAACATTGTCAAAACCAGTTGTATTGTGAGCTAATGCATAATTACCTAATGAAGTATTATCATGAGAACTATTATTCGGCAATACGTCATAACCGAAACCAGTATTGTAACTACCAGAATTATTTATTAAAGCTCCTTCTCCATAAGCAGTATTATTTATTGGTGGATAAGGATTTGGGCGATTAGGATTACTCATTATATAAATACAAATACTTTTTAATTTTGAAAATTTAATATATTTTTATAAAAATATACACAAATGAAAAAACTTAATCTAATGAATCAAAATTATCACGTCATAAAAAAACAAAAAAGAAAACCATTTTACAAGACATATACTTATGAAAATCCAAAAACAAATTTCAAGTTAAATCCACTTGTAAATATAAATAGTTTATTGGATAAAGTTTTTCAAAAAAAAAAAGAAGAAGAGCCTGATAACCAAGAAATTGACTATAGTTTAGAAGACACTGAAATTCATATATTATCTGAAGATGTAACAAAACTGATAAATGTATACCAACAAATATATAAAAATGATAAAAATGCAAGTGGTTTCGGTGATTTTATAAGAGGCTCTTATTTTTTAATGCAATATTGCGAAACATATAATATTGATTGTGATATTATTATTAATCATCCAATTCGAAAATATTTTGAATACACTACTGTGGAATATAGAAATTTAAATAATATAAATCATTTAAATATTGAATTTTTCGAAAAAAATAGGATAAATGATTTTCCGGTTGAAAATAGTTTCATCAAATTCTTAAATCACTCTGAAAAATATTTAGGAACATGCTTTATTCATACATATAGTTATCCAAATAAAGAAATCACACATGAACACATGTTAAAGATGCAACATTATTTAAAACCAACGAAGGAAATTACTGATTGTGTCGATACAGTGTGTCGCAATTTAAATCTAACAACGTTTTCTGTCATACATATTCGTGCAGGTGATAAATATTTGATTGAAGATTCGGCAATGGATTTAAAATTATTGAAAAAAGTTGTGACACATATTCAATTTGTGAATCGTAGTAATAATACTTTTTTGTTATTATCTGATAGTTATAAATTGAAATTTTTAATTATGAAAATATATCCTAAATTAAAAATATATTTCAACGAAATTACACATTTTGGTGAAGGTGTCTTGTTAGATGATGCAAAAATTAAAAACACCATTATTGATTTTTTTCTAATGTCAAAATCACAAAAAATATATTCATTATCGGTATATCAGCACGGTTCTGGTTTTAGTGAATGGTGTGCGAAAACATATGGAATCCCTTATTATAATAATATCATCGTATAATATATTACGCATCGCAAATTAGTTACGAACAGTATTTTTTAATATATAATATATTATTTATATTATACATACGTATGAAAATTATTGATTGTTTTATTTTTTATAATGAATTAGATTTATTAAATTACCGGCTGAATATTTTAAATAATTATGTAGATTATTTCGTAATTGTTGAATCGACACATACTTTTGTCGGTAAGGAAAAACCTCTGTTTTTTGATGAGAATAAAGAGATGTTTACGAGTTTCAAAGAAAAAATAATACATATTATTGTAAATGATTTGCCGTATAAATATCCAAATATCATTTTTGAACAAGACCAACAATGGTTAAATGAATTATTCCAAAGAAATTCTATTTCATTAGGTATCGATAATATCAAAGATTTGTCAGATTCAGATGTATTCATTATATCAGATTTGGATGAAATTCCCAACCCGGTTATATTGCACAAAATTAAAAAAGGTTTACTCATTATCGATTTTAGTGCACTTTTAATGGATGTTTACTACTATAATTTAAATACAAGAGTCAAAACGAAATGGCCATCATGCAAAATCCTATCATACCAAAAATATAAAGAATTTGATAAAAACTGCGATACAATTAGAAATAAAATATCCGAGACTGCTATATTTGAAGGGGGGTGGCATTTGTCTTTCTTTGGTGATGCAAACTTTATAAAAAATAAAATTACTTCATTTTCACACAACAATTATAATAAGGATGAATACACCGATTTAGTCAAAATTAATGAACGCATACAAAACTTCAGAGATATATTTGATAGAAATGAAACGGATATTGAAAAAATAGAAATTATACATAATGATTATTTACCAATAGATTACGATAAATATTTGAATAAATACTATAGTGTAATGAATATTTAATCCACTGTATAAAAATATAATAAATTAAAATTGAAATCAAATAAACACATTATGATATATTAAAATAACAACAAAACAAATATAAAATGGATAAATCTTTTAGATTATTTGATTTCAATATCATGAAAAATGACACTTTCCAAGAAAGTGACGAAGACGACGAAAATACCAATAGTAATGTTCGATATGAATGTTCTGGAAAATTCCAAATTCAAATGTTTGGGATTAATGAACTGGGTGAAACTTGTTCTATCGTGGTAGATGATTTTAAACCGTTCTTTTATGTAAAGGTCGACGATTTTTGGAATACTCAAATCAAAACAAATTTTCTGAACGAAATCAAGAAAAAAATTGGAAAATATTATGAGAATTCCATTGTAGAGTGTAAAATTATAAAACGAAAAAAATTATACGGTTTTGACGGAGGTAAGGAACATAAATTTATTTATTTCAAGTTCGACAACATGCAGGCATTCAATAAGGTGAAGAATATTTGGTATGGAAGAGACCGCAAATTAATTCCAAATGGTTTCTTGTATGGTAAAACAAAAACCCAACTGTATGAATCAAATATTCCGCCTTTATTGCGATTCTTTCATATTACTGATATTAGTCCATCTGGATGGATATCATTGCCAAGTAAAAAAACAACACGTATTACCAATGATAAAAGAACATCATGCACCTATGAATTTGCAATCGGTTATAAAAATATTGTCGCTGAAAATGCAAATGAAAAACGGGTTCCTTATAAAATATGTAGTTTTGATATTGAAGCCAGTAGTAGTCATGGTGATTTTCCAGTTCCAATCAAAAAATACAAAAAACTGGCCACAAATATTATAGAGTATTTGGAAAAAAACACGGATATTATTGAAAATTCTGAAAAATGTAAGAAAGAACTTTATAATATGATTCTTTGTGCGTTTGGTTATCGTTCGATGATTGAAATCGATTTGGTATATCCAAAATTTCCTCCAAAAAACCAAGAATTCCTCGAAACTCTGATCCAAAAATGGTTTACTTCAGAAGTTCGTAGAATAAATGAAGAAAATGATGTAGAGGATTTGGAAAACCAAATGAAAATCGAGGAAATGTTTGAAAAAATAAACGAAGATGATGATGATCATGGTTACGAAAATGGTTCATACTCGTATTTTAAAAAGAAGGAAGTCATTAATAAAAAGGATACGATTATTGATGTATTGTGTGACAAAAAGTATTCACGTGATACAAAATTAAATTCCTTGACCATATCACTGAATTCGATTTTCCCCAAATTGGAAGGCGATCGTGTCACATTTATAGGTTCAACATTTTTGAAATACGGCGATAAAGAACCATATTTAAATCATTGTGCTGTATTAAATACATGTGACGCAATCGATAATGCGATCATAGAAACATATTCTACTGAAAAAGACTTGTTATTATCATGGAAGGAATTAATTCAAAAAGAAAATCCCGATATTATTATTGGGTATAATATATTTGGTTTTGATTATGAGTTCATGTTTCGAAGAGCACAAGAGAATAATTGTGTTGAAGAGTTTTTAAAATTATCTCGCAACAACAATGAAATTTGTGCAACAAAGGAAAACGGTCAATACAAAATAGAAGAAAGTAGTATTCAAATTGCAAGTGGACAACATGATTTAAAATATATTAAAATGAATGGGCGAATTCAGATTGATTTATACAATTTCTTTCGTCGTGAGGAAAATTTAACTTCTTATAAATTGGATTATGTTGCTGGTCATTTTATTGGCGATTATATAAAAAAATACGAATATTCCGAAACAGACGACGCTACAAATATACAAAGTTTTAATTTAACTGGTTTGTTGGTAGGTAGTTATATTCATTTTGAAGAAATCGGGCATTCGGTTGATTATTATAATGACGGCGAAAAATTCATTGTGGTTTCCATTGATAAAACCTCTGGAAAATTTGAAATTCGCGGTAAAATTGATCCTGATATGAACAAAAAGGTAAGATGGTGTTTAGCCAAGGACGATGTTACTCCAAAGGATATATTTCGAATGACCAACGGCAATGATAAAGAACGTGCGATCATTGCGAAATACTGTATTCAGGATTGTAACTTGGTTCATTATTTAATGAATAAAGTAGATGTACTGACTGGTTTTATTGAAATGTCGAAAATCTGTAGTGTTCCAATTAATTTCCTTATTATGAGAGGTCAAGGCATTAAGCTTACCAGTTATGTTGCTAAAAAATGCAGAGAAAAAAACACATTAATGCCAGTAATGGAAAAAATAGAAAGTGATGATGGTTATGAAGGTGCGATTGTCTTGGATCCCAAATGTGATCTATACTTGGATAATCCAGTTGCATGTGTAGATTATGCGTCGTTATATCCATCTTCTATGTTGAGTGAAAATTTATCGCACGACAGTAAAGTCTGGTCTAAAGAATATAATTTAGAAGGCGAGTTGATTGGAACTACTGGAGAACAAGATGATGAGGGTAATTTTATATACGATAATTTACCTGAATATGAATATGTAAATATAACATATGATACTTACAAGTATGAACGAAAATCAGCAACATCCGCAGCGGAAAAAATAAAATGTGGCTATAAAATTTGTAGATTTGCCCAGTTTCCAGCTGGAACGCGTGCAATTATGCCTTCCATATTAGATGAGTTACTGGCAGCAAGAAAATCCACCAGAAAACTGATTCCATTACAAACAGATGATTTTATGAAAAATGTATTGGACAAAAGACAATTAGGATACAAAGTAACTGCGAATTCCTTGTATGGTCAGTGTGGTGCAAAAACCAGTACGTTTTATGAAAAAGACGTGGCTGCATCAACTACCGCAACAGGTCGTCTATTATTGACATATGCAAAAAAAATCATTGAAGAATGTTATGGTGATGCAATGTGTCAAACGGAAAAATACGGTCCAGTGCTTACAAAAGCAGAATATATTTATGGCGACAGTGTTGCGAATTATACACCTGTTTACGTATATGTGAATAACGAAACATTTGATATTTTAAAAATAGACATGTTGGCGGCGAGTTTTGGAAATAACGAATGGGTTTCATGTACCGAACCAGGCAAAGAAGAAAAAGAATATTGCGAAATGTTGGTAGATGTAAAAACCTGGACAGAAAAAGGATGGACAAAATTACATCGTGTAATTCGCCATAAATTAGCTCCTACTAAAAAAATGATACGAGTTTTTACCAATAAAGGCTTGATTGACGTCACAGATGACCATTCGTTATTAAGACCAGATGGTAAGGAAGTATCACCCAAGGATTTAAAAGTTGGCGACCGAATTATGCATGCAGAAATACCAGTTGGTTTTTCAGAAATGCGAGAATATTTATTCAATTATGATAATTTCGAATACAAAATAGAAAATCATTTATTAGCTGCACTTGTGTATAGTTTGATGGATAATTTAGGTACATATCCTATTATTGTTCCAGGTGAAGGAGAAAATACTTTTAAAATTGTGCTTGATGAAGATGAATCATTCAACTTCATAGATGAAGAATTAGGAATTGAACATCCCAATAATAAATATACCAGTATCAAACAAATGTATGAAATACCTTATCCTGAGGACGAATATGTATATGATTTAACAACCGATAACCACCATTTTGCAGCGGGTATTGGAAATTTAATTGTCCACAACACAGATTCAGTCTTCTTTACTTTCAATTTGCAGGATCCAAATGGAGAGCCAATTCGAGGTAAAAAAGCGTTAGAAATTACGATTGAATTAGCACAAGAAGCAGGACATTTAGCGTCAAAGTTCTTAAAAGGCCCACATGATTTAGAATATGAAAAGACGTTTATGCCATTTTGTTTGTTATCGAAAAAAAGATATGTCGGAATGTTGTATGAACATGATCCGGATAAAGGAAAACGCAAAGAAATGGGAATTGTTTTAAAACGGCGTGATAATGCTCCGATTGTAAAGGATATTTATGGTGGTATCATTGATATTTTAATGAAGGAAAAAGACATTGAAAAAGCAATGGAGTTTTTAAAATCATGTTTAAAGAATATTGTTGAAGAAAAATATCCGATTGAAAAATTAATCATTACAAAATCTTTACGAAGCGGTTATAAAAATCCGCAACAAATTGCTCACAAAGTATTAGCAGATCGGATCACTGCAAGGGATCCTGGGAATAAACCCGGTCCGGGTGATAGAATACCGTTTGTCTATATTCACAATACAGATAAGAAAGCATTACAGGGTGAAAAAATAGAAACACCTACTTTTATTAGAGACAACAAAATAAAAATAGATTATTCGTTTTACATAACGAATCAGATTATGAAACCGGTGCAACAAGTATTCGCACTGGTTCTTGAAAAAATTTGGCTAATGAAGAAGAAAACCCCAAAAATACATAAATTCAATAAAGAGATCCAAGAATTAAGGGAAAAATATGAACCAGATAAATTTGAAAATAAGTTGGAATCCCTAAAGAATAAAGAAGTCGAAAAATTGTTGTTTGAAGAATTTCTAAGAATAACAAACAACAAAAAAGACTCGAATCAAGTGGTTACGAGTTTCTTCAAGAAAAAATAATGGCGAATGAATATGATTATATTATTATATGGACAGTCCATTTTTTAATTCTTTTGAATGAACATGTAAGTTATTAATTAATATCCATTCGTCATCTTTTAAAATATAAGGTCGTCTTCGACCATTTTCATCTATTTTCCATTCAAATTTATCCTGACTATAATCCATTGCACTCCACATGTTTTTTTGATTGTACAAGACAACGCCTCCAGTATGAAATGGTTCGGTACCTAATAAATAAATACCGATTGACGCTGCATCAAAAATAGTGTTTCCATATTTTCCAAAACTCAAATATGCTTTTTCGTCCATATTTTGTTTGGGCCAATATACAGGTAGTAATTGAATGTTTGATTTGTTTGTTTCATAATATCTGGCTAAACATGTCATTTCGGATAAAAATTCTGTAGAAGTCTCAATAAAATCTAAAATATGATCCAAAAATCCGATTAATGAATCATTGTTTTTGATATACATGACTCCTGAAGAACAACGGTCTTTATTATCATACATATAACACAAATCATTCTTGGAAAATTCTTCCAACCAATTATTTGGATTATCATAAATTAAATTATCAATTTCCATGAAAAAACAATTCTCAAGGTTTTTGAGTTTCATCAAGTTATATAAAATAAAAAAACGTTCAAATGACCTGATGAATAATTCTTCTCTACCGGTAAGACCATTCACAATTGTGAATTTACTATAATTTTTTGTAGATACCCGATTAAATTCTTCGTGAATTACGTCTTCATAATTTATGATTGTAACATTTGATTCTTTTATGATTTTCATATATTTTGAATCCAATTCATTTGTAATTAAATATATGTGACCATAATAAAAAGTTCTTATTTGTTGAATGCATGTAATTGTATATTCTGGCAATTTTCCGATGAAAGACAAAACTACGTTCATTTAATAATAATATATGATTATTTGTTTTTAATATTATTATTTCAATATTCTTATTTTAAATACTTTATTTCTCTCTTCTCTCATTATTCCTCTTTCAAAAATAAAAATCTATATATAATTATATAATCATGCCTTTATTTGGCGACATATCAAAGTTTTCAAATGTTTCAGATTATTTACCAATTTTAAACGGTATTTTATTCGTGGAAACATTCACTATTTTTTTTACATTACACAATTTTCTTCGTTCAAAAAATCTATCAATTTGGTATAAGAAATATCAGTTATCCGCTGTTTTAGCAGACGTTTCGATAGTATTTTTGGTCATTATATTAACCCGCTTCTTATACAGATTCTTCTTTACTAAATTTTCTCTCGTATTATTCATTTTATTAGCCATCTTTATTCAAACGATCCACGATTTCTTGTTTTATAAATTTTTTACGCTTGTACCAAGAGGCGTCAATGGAATGTTGGATGTTTTCAAAAATTATGCAAAAGAAATACAACATTATGCCATTTTAGGCGATAGTACAATTGTAACATTTTCTTGTCTATTTGCGGCACATTTCTCTACCTATTCAGTTAACGCAAACATTATTAATCTAATATTTACCTTGTATTTTATACCATATTTATTATACATTTAAATGAAACTTATATCCTGTAATTATTTTGTATAAATCCTTCAAATATAATTTCATTTGCAGATGCGTCATAATACGGAATATTATACGTTAAACCATTTAATAAATCACCTTGCCCTGACCTGTTTAACAGATTAGTAATTAAATTTTCAGTAATGGATGATAAATGATCAATCGCTTCTTCATCAAAAGGATTCCCGCCACTATTATTTTCGGCTGATGATTCCGTATCTGCGGTGTGTAATGTCGAGGATGATTGCGTGGATGTTTCAGTATTATTATTTTCTGCGTTTTCATCCTGATTTCTCTCACCACTTTGATTATCCGTCTCATCTTGATCGTCTCTCTCTTTCGATTCGTCTGTATCATCTTCTTTTGATTCAGATAAATTATTTTCAAACGTATCTCTTGATGGCACATAATTTCGAATATCATATCTACACAAAGGACATCTTACATTATTTCTGAACCAAGAATTTAAACTAATTGGTGTAAATAAATGACCGCATCCTGATATTTGCGTAACCACATTTTCATTTTGGAACCTCTCTAACGTAATCGGACAAGTGGTATTTAACGGATCTGTCACTTGTCCAAATACACGTCGCCTCGTTCCATTTCGTATTTGTTGTCGTGATGGATATACCGGGACATTGTCATAAAAACTTGCTAAATTATTACGTAAATTAAACCATCGATGTGTAATATTTCTATCTCTTGTATTAGTTGCATGTGTATTTGTATTTCTATTTGTATTTGCATTCGTATAACGATCATCCGATTGACGATTTCTATGAGTTCGATTTATATTGTTATCAAATAATTGTTCGCCTGCTCGTGCGAGTCTTTCTGGAAAAACATTGTAATAAGACGGTGTGATTGCTGGTATCGTTTCTCGATTCAACATATCACTATTTTCCAAATATCTTAGTATATTAGCCATAAAACTTCCATTATTTCTGGTTGTACCAGGTTGTTCTTGCGACTGTGCAGTATTCTCTCTTTCATGTTCTCTCGGTCCTTCATTTAATAAATCAGTTACACCAGTGATTACATTAATTATATTTCTCAAATCAGCGAGATTTTCATAACTTAAATCAATCTGTCTGTATAACATTTGTATATCTCTTATGGTTTGATTATACATGTTTAAATATATATTTAAAATAATACGGTCATTATCGGTTATATAATTTAATCTACTTCTTCTATTATAATCATTCGTAGACATAATATATTTATAAATATTTAAAAAATATATTTAAATGTATTTTATTATTATTTATATAATTATACTATTATGAATTTTGATAAATATTGCAACAAAGGTTTGTCTGGGTTGTCAAATCTTGGAAACACTTGTTTTATTAATACTTGCATGCAAATATTATCCCACACTTATGAATTAAATGATTTTTTGAATAAAAACAACGGAGAATACAAGAAAAAATTAAAAAACAAGTATGATTCTGCGTTGATAATTGAATGGGATAATTTACGATCGTTAATGTGGGAAAGTAATTGTATCGTGAGTCCTGGTAAATTTATTAAAACGATCCAAAAATTAGCTCAGATAAAAAAGATGGATATATTCACGGGTTATGCTCAAAACGATTTACCAGAGTTTTTACTTTTCGTGATTGATTGTTTTCACACCAGTTTAGCAAGAGAAGTCAATATGACAATAAACGGTGAAGTTGTCAATAAAACAGATAAAATGGCGGTTGAATGCTTTGATATGATAAAAAAAATGTATACCAAAGAATATTCAGAAATATGGAACATGTTTTATGGAATACATATATCGCAAATCAAGGATTTGAATACTCAAGATATATTAGCATCTACACCCGAACCTTTTTTTATGATTGATTTATCAATACCGCCTGAAATGAAATCGCCGACGTTGAATGATTGTTTTGAGCACTATGTTTCGGGTGAATTATTGGAAGACGAAAATGCGTGGTATAATGAAAAAACAGGGATTAAGCAAAATGTTCAAAAACAAATTATATATTGGAGTCTTCCAAATATATTGGTGATTGATTTGAAACGTTTCAATAATAATACTCGCAAAAATCAGATTTTACTGACGTTTCCTTTGCAAGATTTAGATTTAAGAAAGTACGTGATTGGATACAAAAAAGAAACATATATTTATGATTTATATGGTATTTGCAATCATAGTGGGGGTGTTCAGGGTGGACATTATACGGCTTTTATAAAAAATGCAAATGGTAAATGGTATCATTTTGATGATACGAATGTGGTTGAAGTAACTAATTTGGATCATTTAATTACACCAAAGGCTTATTGTTTTTTCTATAGAAAAAAAACTATTCATTAATAATATGGAGGCAACCACAAGTTCAACAGTTCAACCACAAAACATGTATGATTATATAAATTCTATTTTCATGAATCCGGTTATTTTTGTGATATTTATAGTCATTTTCATTTTGTATTTCATATTTTTTTCAAATTTAGGAAATTCGGTAAGTAAAGAATCGACAGGTTCCAGTGGTTTAGAAGATTTAATCTCTGGATCAATGAAAGCGGACAGCGGATCTGATTCTGGTTCAGCTTCTAATGCAGTGATGCGCGGATCGAATACAATGATGTTTATTGTTATATTTTTGTTTATTGTTTTACTGGTAATTAATGGCGTTCAATATTATCTGGGAATAGATATTGTTACCACTATTCAAAATTTATTTAAATCAGATTCAGAAGCAAAGGTAGATATTAAGCTGGTTCAAACACCGACCGAATCTTCTGACACGCCGCAAACTGTATCGACTCCAATAAGTCGTGAAGAAGTTTTTAATATTCCTGGAAATTATTATAATTATGATGATGCACGAACATTATGTCAAGCATATGGAACACGTTTAGCGAAATACGAAGAAGTTGAAAGTGCGTATAATAGTGGAGCAGAGTGGTGTAATTACGGTTGGTCGGAAGGTCAAATGGCGTTATTCCCTACTCAAAAAAGCACTTATGATGGATTACAAAAGATTAAAGGACATGAAAACGATTGTGGACGTCCAGGTATAAATGGTGGATACATGGCAAATCCAAAAATTCAATATGGTGTTAATTGTTATGGAATCAAGCCCAAAATGACGAAAGAAGAGGAGGAATTAATGCAAACGACTACACCTTATCCAAAGACCGAAAAGGATTTAGAGATGGAACGTCGTGTGAATTTTTGGAAAACAAAATTAGATGAAATATTAGTTTCACCATTTAATTATAAAAACTGGAACAAGGTATAATTTTTCATATGGAAGAATAAAAATTGATTTTTATTTATCTTGAATTATAAAAGGTAATGATTTATGCCAAGAAAAAAAGTTTTAGAAAAACAAGAAGAAAAAGAAGAGAAAATGTCCAACACTCAAGAAACAAAACAAGCCGAAGAAATCAATGTGGTTGAAAAAGAAGAAGAGCCTATCAAAGAATCAGTCAATTCTTTATACGAATATTTTAAAAATATTATAAATACAACTATTCCAATATTAAAATGGGTGTATTTTATTTCAAAAATCTATATTCTATGGATTACATTACATTATTTATCATGTCAATTATATATTCAATATTGTGTCCCAACCGGAATCATGGGTTATATGATTTCGCCGTTCCTGGTGTCTTCGCCACATTGTAAAGCATTACGATGGGCCTTCTATACAGGAGGTAACGTAATCGATAATATGTGGAATTATTTAGGAGTATGGTTTTCCAGTCAATTATTAAATATTACATAATAATCGTTTTATTCGATAATAATCGTTTTTGTAAAATATTATTTAAAGAAATAACAGTTACTTAATTCAAATGCTAACGGAAAGACAAACACAAATATTAAGAGAGCCGATCAATATAACAAGAAATTTTAAAAAATGGGGTATGCGGGAAATCAACAGTCTACACAATGAATATGAAATCAAAGAATTAACAATACGTCAAATCGCTAAACTACATAATCGCACCTATTTATCGATTTTACATAGATTAAAAGATGAAGGTTTAATTGAAAGCTATGAATATGCACGAGGGTATTATGAAACAACCGATTAATCCTCGCGTTTTTTCTTTGTATTTGTTTTTTTTGATTTTTCTTTTGGGGATGGGTTAGGGTTCTCTTTTTGATTCGGAGTTTTGCGATTTTTCCTCGATTTGTTTTTAGTTTTTACCTTTTGTTCCAATAATTTCAATAATTCTTCGTACAAAGAGTCATTGATGATTTCATTGTTGTCGAATTCATTTATCTTTTCATTTTTTCTATCTTTTTGAACATAATGTAAACTGGTTGGAATAGTTAAATCTTTCAGTTTATCTTCTTCTTGCATCATTGATGACTTGGTGCCTCCTCCTCCGTAATTTTGAAATTTACTTAAAACCGAGCCAATATTCAATCCGTAATTATGATTGTTTTCATTTACAATAAATTCATTTGGTAATAGATCGTTTTGTGTCGTCATACATATTATACATATAATTTTCTTTATACTTTATCTTATTTATTATTATAACCAGGAATCGAAATTCAAGAGTTGGTGTTTGTAAAACGTTTCAACTCTTGAACCACCTTTGTCTCTCTATTTTGTTTTAAATAATCCACTATTTTCTTAACTTGTTCTCCGTTTTTAATAACATCGCTTAATGATTTTTCAACATATTTAAAACTCAACGGATTTGATACTTTTGTGGTCACAAATTTGAGTTTACCATCACTAATTTGAATATTTGCATTTTGTAAATTATTCATTTCCGCATAATTACACAAGGTCCTGGATAATTCACTTCTCTCTTCTCTCAACTGATTCAGATTATCATTTAAAATTTTAATTTTATTATCAATTAAAACCCATTTTTGTATATTTTGCTCAAAACTCATTTTTATATGATTTATAATATAAATACATATAAAAATTTTATTATGTCTTTAACCACATGCACCACGTTTTTTGAAATTTTTCTCTCGATTTATTGTAATGTTCTATTTCACCATAAACATTTTCATTTATTTCTAAGGCAATATTTCTAAATTTTATTAAATTTCCAAGTATTCTGTTTTTTTCTTGAATTAATTCCTTCTTAACCATCGGTTTTTGTCTATTTATTTCTTGGTAAATTAAATACAATCGATTCTTATCCAATAAAAATTTTGTCCTAAATTTCTTTACAATCGCAAATACATTATGCATATAAATATTGGAATATCTACACCGAATTATTTCAGGAATTATAAACTGGTTAGTGTCCTTGATTTCTTCCACCTTTTTCTCCACTGAATCCACAAAGTCAATCACCTCTTCCAATATTTTATCGTCTCTCATTAATAATACCTTTCCCGATAAAAATTCACAAGTACTTTCTAATTTATCAAACTGATAAGCGGATGTTTTATGTGCGCCTGCTTTAGCGTCTAATTTCAAATATGTAATTAATGCAAGCATAAATGAATTGAATGCTGTTAAAGATGCAACAATTAACGGACCAAACATGTATGCGTCTAAACTGATGCTCAAAACAGTACACGCTGATGAAATAAATATTGTTGGCAACATTATATAATAAAGACACTGTTCACAATACGTTTTCGATTCGACATATAAAATTTTTTGTCCTTTTAAATAGAGTGCAATCAAGTCCAACGTGATGGAATTATAGGCTCTTTTTCCAATATAAGCATCGTTAATCGTTTCTGAAAAATGCGAAAAACTATTTAGAAAATTAATTTCTTCTTTAATATAATTTACGTTTTCTAAATAATTCACTTCATTTGAAGAAGCGTCTAAAAAATGATATAATAATTCTCCTTCTTCAATATTTAAAGAAATATACTCTTCTATATTTTCGGGGTCGTATGCGTTACTTATTTCTTTGACTTGTGAGTCTTGACAGCTTTTATCGTCTTCATCTAAAATGAGTTTTGGTTTACTTTTTTGTTTTTTTATTGTTTTACCCCCCCAAATTAGTTCACGATTCATATTATATAATATATGTTATATATTATGATACTATCTAAACGCGGTATGAACCCGAATAACAAAATTGCCATTAATAAAATAAATTATTCAAACCGGGTGATGCTTTTTACAAATGTGAGAGATGAAAAAAATATGAAGGAATGGGTTGCGCATCATTTACTATTAAATTTTGATCTTATTTACATATTTGACCACAAATCAATCGTACCTTTAAAAAATGAATTCAAGAATTTTAGTAAACGCGTTATTATTGAAAGAGGTGAATGGGCGAACCCAGTAAAAATGTTACTAATGAAACGTGCAGTTTCTATTGCAACAAAAATGGGGATGGATTGGATGTTATATTTAGACGCAGATGAATATTTAGTACTGAATAACTGTTCGAATGTAAAACAGTTTTTATACAGACATAATTTTGCACATGCAATAGGGGTGAATTGGTTAATGTTTGGGACAAACTATCACCGCAAGGAACCTGCCGGTCTTGTTTTGGAAAATTATACAAAATCGGAATTATACGTAGATGAACATGTCAAAACATTTGTTAGACCTGAATACGTTGTAAATGTGACAAATCCGCATTGCTATCAGGTAGCCTTTGCAAACCGGATTTTTTCTGCGAATATGAAACGTTTGCCAAACAATTCTCCCTTTAATAAATGTCGCGTTGAATATCATAAAATACCTGCTTATATTGCTCATCACATCTATCAATCACAAGAAACATATATTAATCGAAAAATCAAAATACCGCGGGATGATTCTACAAGTCATAGAGTAATTGACAACCAAATACATACCAGATATAATAATGTAGATAATCATTCAGTTAAAAATAAATATGTTGACGCTATTAAAAAATTACTGGAATTTTTGAATAATCGACAACAAAATATTTTACGCAATCATTAAGTTAAATACAAAAAAAATAAATATTTATTATATTTTAAATAATAAATGTGTGGAATAGTTGGATATATTGGAAATTATGATTATAAAGAATATATTTTAACAGGTTTAAAATTATTACAAAATCGCGGATATGATTCTGTAGGAATATCTTGTATATTTAATGATAAACTGAATACTACTAAATTTGCTTCAAAAACAACATGTGATTCATTAGATCTTTTAGAAAAAAAAGTTTCAAATGATAATAATATATATTCGAATTGTGCGATAGGTCATACTCGATGGGCTACACATGGAAGTAAAACAGATATAAATGCACATCCTCATCACGATAATTCAAATAAAATCGCATTAGTTCATAACGGTATTATTGAAAATTATAATGAATTAAAACAAAAACTATTGGATAAAAATTATAAATTTAAATCACAAACAGATACAGAAATAATTGCAGTCAATATCGGTTATTACATAGATATTGGCGAATCAGTTGAATCTGCCATTAAAAAAACAATTGAGGAATTATCTGGAACATGGGCATTAGCGATTATACATGCAGATTATCCTAATAAAATTTGGTTATCTCGAAACGGATCACCGTTATTATTAGGAATGGAAGAAGATTTTATAATGGTAGTATCTGAACAAATTGCATTTGGAAATTATATTAAAAAGTATATTGTAATTGACAATAATGATTTAATAGAAATTACAAAAGAAGTCAATACTATTAAATATAGTAATAATATACAAAAATATATCATAAAAAATAAAGAAACAAATGAGCTGGAATTAACACCCAAAATATATAAACATTGGATGTTAAAGGAAATCATGGAACAACCTGAATGTATAATTAGAGCATTAAATAATTACGGTAGAATAGAGAATGATACGAATGTAAAACTTGGTGGATTAGACTCCAATAAGTATAAATTATTGGATACAACTAATATTATTATTCTCGGTTGCGGTACATCATTAAACGCCGCATATTGGTCGGTTGATTTATTTAAAACCCTTGATATTTTTGATACTGTTAGTGTATACGATGGAGCGGATTTTCAAATAAAAGATATTCCAAAAAAAGGAAAATCATGCGTTATTTTTTTATCTCAATCAGGTGAAACAAAAGATTTGCATCGTTGTATAAAAATTGTAAGAGATAATCACTTGATTAGTATAGGAGTTGTCAATGTAGTTGATTCTATGATAGCAAGAGAAACTGATTGTGGAGTATACTTAAATGCAGGAAGAGAAGTTGGTGTTGCATCAACGAAATCATTCACAAATCAATGTGTTATTTTGGCGTTAATTTCGGTTTGGTTTTCACAAAATAGAAATACCTGCATTGAACAAAGAAAAGAAATAATCAATGATTTACAAATATTACCATTTAACATAAAAAATATTATAAATAATATAGAAGAATTAAAAAAATATACTTCTGTATTTATAAATAAAAATTCATGTTTTATATTAGGAAAAGGTAGAAACGAAGCAATCGCAAAAGAATGTGCGTTAAAAATAAAAGAAATTTCATACATACACGCCGAAGGATTTAATTCAAGTTCATTAAAACATGGCCCGTTTGCTTTAATAGATGATAAATTTCCAATTATTATTATAGATGTGGATGATGATGTTCGTAGTAAAATGAATAATATATATAATGAATGTGCGTCACGCGACGCCTTTATTATAAGAATAACAGATACAGTATATGGTGACCTTAAAATAGATAAAAACAAAACTTTTGGAGGAGTTTGTGCAAATATTTATGTACAATTGTTAAGTTATTATTTATCAATTGAAAAAGGTTATAATCCCGATTTTCCAAAAAATTTGGCAAAAGTAGTTACAGTTGAATAATTTTTTATATACGAAAACAATAGATTACATCAAATTCCCAAATTTGAAATAAAATAAAACAAATTTCTATTTTATTTCAAATATTATTATTATTTCAAATATTATACCCAAATATAGCTAAATATCTTTATTTGCGTCCGCCTTTACGAGTTTTACCTGAACTTTTTCTATTACGTCTTGAATAACGTTGTTGTAATGCTAATAATCCAAAAGGGACAATTGCTTTTTCAATGACACTACCAATAAATCCACCCTTTCTTTTTCTTGAAGCAGTTTTACCCTTTCTTTTTCTACCACCGGCTTGATTAGGTGCAGGAATTAATGCAGGTGATAAGTTTGGATGATTCAAGTTTATAATATGATTACCATAAGGGTTTGGTGGTCCGGCAAATACATTATCGTATTGTTGAGGACCAGTTCCGTATTGTGATAAAACATATGAAGCAGCATCAGAGTAAGGAGCTGGTTCACCACCACGTTGTCTATTTCTTCTTCCACCCTTCATTAATGTTCCTGTTCCTGATAATCCTGTTCCCGATAATCCTGTTGGTCCGGTCGATGCTGTTGTTAATGGTCCGGTCGATGCTGATGTTGATTGACCGGCCGATGTTGATTGACCTGCGGATGTTGATTGACCGGCCGATGTTGATTGACCTGCGGATGTTGATTGACCTGCGGATGCCGATGTTGATTGTCCAGTTGTAACTGCACTTGAACCGCTCATCGCTGCTTTTGTTGAACCACTCATCGCACTTGAACCACTCATCGCACTTGAACCGCTCATAGCCGCTTTTGCTGAACCGCTCATCGCACTTGAACCACTCATCGCCGCTTTTGCTGAACCACTCATCGCACTTGAACCGCTCATAAATCCTTTTGATCCTGCACTTGAACCGCTCATAAATCCTTTTGATCCTGCACTTGAACCACTCATAGAACCTCTTGATTGTGGGCCACTCATAGAACCTCTTGATTGTGAGCCACTCATAGAACCTCTT
>Ga0078894_10000229_pt1 | contig 37674 bp, 30 predicted proteins | sample LauGreSu1BDMLBSD_2_FD_67506 | JGI IMG/M metagenome (GOLD analysis project Ga0078894, IMG submission 67506) | Freshwater lake microbial communities from Lake Michigan, USA - Su13.BD.MLB.SD (version 4) (version 4) | ecosystem: Environmental > Aquatic > Freshwater > Lake | place: Lake Michigan... | reverse complement strand
ATGTTGCGCACTGTTGCAGCACGAAACGAATAAATCGACTGCGCATCGTCTCCAACGGCTGTCAACCCGATACCGTCAGGACACAGGTTTTTCAGTATCTGCGCCTGCAGGACGTTCGTATCCTGATACTCATCCACCAGAATCCGACTGAACTGCTGCCTGAAAATGCGCGCACCAGCCTCGTCAGCAGCCAGTGCGTTCCAGAACAACAGCAGATCATCAAAATCCAGTACGCGCTGGCGTTCCTTCGTGTCGGTGTAAACACTGAACAGCTCGGACAGCCGCGCCTGATGCTCCAGACACCACGGAAACCACTGCTCCAGGATCCTCGGCAGAGCCTGCTGCGTGTTGATACAGCGACTGTAAATATCCAGACACGTCCCCTTCAGCGGAAACCGATTCTCACTCTTCGGCAGCTTCAGTTCCGTTCTCGCCAGATTCATCAGATCCTCCGAATCTCCGCGATCCATAATCGTGAAATCCGGATGCAGCCCAATCAGATGACCATGCCTTCGCAGCAGTGCCGAAGCGGCTGAATGAAACGTGCCACCACAAATCCGACGAATGGCCGACTTCTGGCAGAGTGACGGATCCCGCACATCATCAGCCCCCAGAGTCGATGTGATCTGCTCGACTCTTCGCAGCATTTCCGCTGCCGCTCGTCGCGTAAAGGTCAGCAGCAGAATACCGGCGGGATCCACGCCTGAAGCCACCTGCCACGCCACCCTGTGCGCCAGCGTCGTCGTCTTACCCGTCCCCGCACCAGCGATGATCAGCAGAGGCGAAGTACCATGCATCGCCGCCGCCAGTTGTCGAGGGTTCAGCGATGCCAGAAATGTCGGAACACCCGACCCGTCAGCAGGATTATTCATGCAGCACCAGCAGCCGAAGTTTCAGAATTGAAACCGCATCATACGTCGCCGCACTCGGACTAACAAATCACGAGCCTCAGGGAATGAATGCCAGTTCATTACTGTTCAGTACCGCTCTGCAAAAAGCCACCAACCCCTCAGATTGCACGAATTCCGCACATTCACGCAACTCATCCTCCGCTGCCGCTCGCCCGAAACAGATCCGAAAGGCAAGCTGGATCTGCTCCGAGACAACAGCACCACCTTCCCGCTGCAGACGCTCCGCCAGCAACTCCGACTGCTGCAGCATGAAACTGCTGTTGAACAGATTCAATGCCTGCAGCGGAGTCGTGGAACGACTGCGACGAGGCACCGATGTGGCTCCATCCGGACAGTCAAATACCCCGAATACCGACTCCCGCTCAAGACGCACCTTCGTCTGGTAAATCATCCGCCGCCAGTCCTCCGGACCATACTGCTGCTTCGGAAAATAATGCCGCACATTCTCCAGCTCCACCTGAAATGCACTGAACCCGGGACCGTACATGTCCCGCCGCAGAACTCCCGCAGACTGCAGAATACAGTCCCGCAACGGCTCCGCCTCCAGACGCCGAGACGGAAATCGCCACAACCACTCCGTACCACCATCCCGCTCCATCCCATCCGCCCGCGGAACACTGCTCTGACGGTACGTCTGCGAACACAGTATCAGGCGATGAATGTGCTTCAGTGACCAGTTGTTTTCCATCAGCTCAATGCTCAGCCAGTCCAGCAGCTCCGGATGAGTTGGGCGCGCCCCGGCTGCACCAAAATCACTCGGCGTCGAAACCAGCCCCCGGCCAAAATGAAACTGCCAGAGCCGATTCACAATGACTCGAGCCGTCAGCGGATTCTCAGACGATGCAATCCAGTTCGCCAGAGCCACACGCCGCTGCTGCTCAGAGGACTGTTCCGCCAGCCCCAGACTGCCCAGTACCGCGACAGTGTCCGGCCCAACAGGCTCCCGCTGCGCTGTCGGCTCACCTCGAAACAGTCGATGTGTCGGCCCCGGCTGCTGAAATGTCCCCGCATAAACCGTCCCCGGAGACTGCAATTGCTGACGCCGGGCCCGCAGCGACTGCAACTCCGTCAGCAACCGCTGCAGCACCTCGCGCTCAGAACCCCCGGCAGCTCGAAAATCATACTCCGGCTCCGCAGGCGATGCACCAGCAGACACTCGATCAGCATCCGACGCCACCACTCTCCATTCACCAGATCGCTCCGCCACCTCGAACTGATACTTCGTTGCCAGACGATCCTGAAATCGACCCTCACGATCCCGCGACCACACAATCCGACTGATCTCCCGAACCTCAGGAAACTCAAGCATCACCCAGCCACGCCCCGCTTCATTCGAAATCCAGCTGCGAGCATTTCCGGGAACACCGTCATTCAGATGCTGCAACTGATGAATCGCATAGCCGGGCAATGTTCCGGAAGCCGTCACCTTCACTCCCAAAGACGCCAAAGCCACATTCTGCCCCGCGCTGTAAACCTCCAGCTCATCCACACAGGGCTCACCGGAATTCGTTGCCGTAATCGTCCATCGCAAAAACTTTGCCCGCTGCGGAACAAACGTCTCCTCGTTGCCACGAACACTGACCGCCTCACGCTGTACAGTCCCAGCCCTGACCCACGGCTGCAGAACTTTTTGAATTTCACCGATTCTGACTCCAAGTCGGCCCAGCTCCTCCGCAGTCTCCGGCTTCTCAGGAAGTTGGCGGTCGCCATGCTGCACACCGGCAAAGACGGCCTGCAGTGCGTAATAGTCACGCTGCAGGATTGGATCAAATTTGTGATTATGGCAGCGAGCACATCCGACAGTCAGCCCGAGAAACACCGTGGTCGTCGTACCAATCATGTCATCCAGCTCATTCTGACGCTGCATCAGTGTCAGATTGACATCCGGACTCTTCACAAGATCGTACGGCCCAGCCACCAGATATGCCGTAGCCTCCGCAGCACCCAATGCATCGCCGGCAAGCTGCTCACGCACAAACTGATCGTATGGCTTGTCGTCATTCAGTGACCGAATCACGTAGTCCCGGTACGGCCACGCATTCGGTCGCTCCCGATTCGTCTCGTACCCGTTCGTCTCAGCAAATCTCACCAGATCCAGCCAGTAACGAGCCCAGCGCTCCCCATAGTGCGAACTGGACAACACCCGCTCCACAAGCTGCTCCCACGCCTCCGGTCGCTCATCTCGCTCATACTCAAACACTTCCTGCGGCTCAGGCAGCAACCCCAGCATATCCAGATACAGCCTGCGAATCTGATCTCGCTTCGTCGCCACAGGATTCGGGGACAACCCCTGACGCTGCAACCCCTGCAGCACATACACATCCACACCACTCGCTGGCCAGTCCGATCGCAGTTCCGGCAACGGCGGCCGCCGCACAGGCTGAAATGACCAGTGATCCTTTACAGCGGTCTCCTCACCCTCATCCGGCTCCGCCCCACCCGACCATTCTGCACCCTCGCTGATCCAGCGGCGGAGCAGGGCAGTTTCCGCTTCCGTCAGTGCCGGCTGCGGCTCAGGAGGCATCCGTTTGCCAGCCTCACGGCCCAGCACCAACTGCATCAGATGACTGGCGTCAGCATCTCCCGGTACCAGCGCCGGCTCACCGGAATCCCCCCCCCTCAGAACTGCACTGCGGCGGTCCAGTCGCAGTCGTGCCTCCTGCTGCTCAGACCCGTGACAATCCCAGCAATGCTGCTGCAGCAGCGGTCGGATCTGTGCTTCAAAACTGACTTTGTCATCCGCCGTGGCCCGACCCGGAACGCAGCAGAACAGACTCAGCACAACAACCGCAGCAACGCGGCAGCCGGATTTCAACAGTTCCGCAGGCATCGGTCCGTCGTTCCAGTCAGTATCAATACCGCTGGCAGCTGCTGACTTCACAGTTGCTCGTCGGTTCCGGAATCGGCGTATTCTGCCGCGATGTGGCCAGGACAGTCCAGTGAAATCGAAGCATCTGCCCTGCGGTTCGCACAGTTCGTTCACCAGAGAGACCGGCAAATCACCCGGATCAGCCACGCACAATCTGCCAGCGAACATGATTCACTGTCGATTTTTCCAGCCGCAGCGGTTGCAGCTTACGAAACCAACCACCCAACTCAGCCACACGATCCTGACGCACCGGACCCTCATGCACGTACAGCAGATACCGCAACTGCAGCGGCGTTTCCATAGTCGTCAGCAGCGCTCCGTTCAGACAGGGCGATGCACACATCCAGCCGTCGTCCCGCACGTGCCAGCAGGTGGGCTGACCAGGATTCGACACATGATCAAGATACGTAATACCCTCCCAATCGTCGCTGTTGATCTGAGTCGATCCGCTGTAATCCATCCACTCCGCCGCGCCAGCGAACAACTGCTTTTCTCCAGTCACACCCGCACTGCTCGTTAATACTCCACCACCAAAAAATGCTGAGACACCCTTTGCCACCCGCACAGCCAGAAAACCAAAATTCGTCTTCGCAAACTCCAGAGATGCCGCTGTCGGAACAAAACGACTCTGAAGTTCCAGAGTATATTCACCGGCCTCACCCAGCGGGCGGACTTCCACTATCAGCTCCTGTCGCAGCAGCGGTGCCGGATTGTGCCCATCAAACCAGCCCAGTTCCACCGCCATCCGACAGCTGTCAGCACCGTCCTCGAGGGCAAACCACTGCAACTGCCGCACCACCGCCCCGCTCGCGTTTCCCCAGAAGTCAATCCCCAGCACTTTGTTGTGAGCAAACCAGATGGACTGGTGATGATCATGGTCCGGAGCTCCGGGATGCCCCATCCGCGTCAGTTGAGCCCCCGAAGGCGCCAGCACGGGAAAAAAACAGGGCCGCGGATAATCCTGCCCGAAATTCCACCGCAATACTTCGCGATCAGCAATCTGAAATGCGAAATGATGAGGAATTCCCGGCACAACCTGACAACGTGGTACACCCATCAACCGACTCCCGCCACGCGAAGCAAGCTCTCGAACCAGCCACATGTTAAACAATGTTCACTGGCATCTCCACAAACCATCTGCCATTCTGCTGAGACTGTGATACTGTGCAGTCAACAGCATCCGCGAGGTTGTACCATGGCCCATCTTCTGAATCGTCGTCGCCTGCTGCAGACAGCCGCTGCATCGACATGGCTTCCGTCGGCAGTCAGTTCAGCCCGTATGCCGGTGTGCTCCCCGCACAACCGCGGTTGGCGTGCCGGCATTGCCCGCGAAATCATTACTCCGGAAACACCCGTCTGGCTGGCCGGGTACGGATCACGCCGCGTCCCGGAAGGCAAATTGCACGATCTCTGGATGAAAGCTCTGGCACTGGAAACCCCGGACGGTGCACGAGCAGTACTGATCACCAGCGACTTTCAGGGCGTCCCTGCGTCCATGAGCAATCGTGTGTTCGCAAAGCTCGCAGAACACTATGGACTGCAACGCCATCAGGTGATGTTCACGTTCTCCCACAACCACTGCGGACCCCGACTCGGCGATGATCTGATCGATTACTACCCCGTCGAAGCCGAACAGGAGGAACTGGTGCGGCAGTACACCGACCTGATGGTGGAACGAACCGTCAGACTTGTCGGAAACGCCCTCGAAGATCTGCACGATGCCACCCTTCGACATGGCAGCGGACACACCACCTTTGCCGTCAATCGACGCAACAACCGTGAAGCCGACGTCCCCGATCTGCTGGCTCGAGGTATCCCGCTGACTGGACCTGTTGACCACTCCGTACCCGTTCTGCAGGTGACGCGTCCGGATGGTACCGTTGCCGCCATCCTGTTCGGCTATGCCTGCCACCCCACCACACTCAGTTTCACCACGTGGTGTGGAGACTACCCGGGCTTCGCACAGCTGCAACTGGAACAGGCGTTTCCCGGAGCTGCAGCCATGTTTGTAAACACCTGCGGCGGTGATCAGAACCCGCTGCCCCGCAGAACCGTCGAACTCTGCGAAAAATATGGCACCATGCTGGCCGACGCCGTAAAACAGGCTTTGCAGCAGACCCTCACACCCGTGTCACCACAACTCCGCACCGCCTTTGAGCTGATTGAACTGCCATGGCTGCAGGTCATCACGCGCGACGAACTGCAGCAGGCCGCCAACACCGACCAGGGAATCCGAGGCCGCTGGGCCAGACGCCTGCTGACTCGACTGGATTCCGGTGAGTCCTTTGCCACCGGTTCCCCGTACCCACTCCACGTCTGGCTGCTCGGCAGCGAACTGAAATGGATCGGTATGGGAGCAGAGACGGTAGTCGATTATGCACTTCGATTCAAACAGGAACATGGCACAGGTACGTGGGTCATGGGCTACTCCGACGACATGCTCGCCTACATCCCCAGCCGTCGAGTCTGGGAAGAAGGCGGCTACGAGGGAGGCAGCAATCTGTATGAATACGGACGACCGGCCCTCCGCTGGAACGGCGATATCGAGGATCGCATCGCCGCAGGCGTGAATCGACTGTTCCAGCAGGTTACGCAGAAGTAATCCCCCGGATCATCACGCGTACACTCCACTTCCTCAGGGCAATTCCTTAAGCTCTTCCCTGCCGTCGCTGCGGCCGTTACTGACACCATGTCCCCGATCCGGAGCTGAATCTGTGAAGACACTGAGTTTCCCAGGCCTTGTGGCCATCGCACTGTTCGTAAACGCCAGTCAGTCAGTCGCTCAGGAATGGAAGAGCGGAGTTGAGTGGCAGGAGCCACCACTGGTAACCCCCGGCGCCACTGACAATGCTCCGCCGTCAGACGCCGTCGTCCTCTTCGACGGCAGGAACCTCGACGCATGGGAAAATGGAGACAAATGGCTCATCGAAAATGGAGTTGCCACAGCAAACCAATCCGCCATCACCACCAGACAGCGCTTCGGTGACATCCAACTGCATCTTGAATGGTCCGCCCCCACCGAAATTCGGGGGGAGGGGCAGGGCCGCGGCAACAGTGGCTGCTACCTGATGGGACTTTACGAAGTCCAGATTCTCGACTCATTCCGGAATCAGACATACTTCGACGGTCAGGCTGGCTCGATCTACAAACAGACGCCTCCGCTCGCCAACGCCATGCGAAAGCCCGGCGAATGGAATACCTACCAGATCATCTTCAACGCCCCTCAGTTCAGGGGAAATGGGGATGTTAACAGACCCGCATACGTGACTCTGATCCAGAATGGCATCCTGCTGCTTAACAACTTTGAACTTCACGGCCCCACAAGCTACACCGAAGCACCACACTACAAACCACACGCCGAAACCGGCCCCATCTCGCTGCAGTTCCACGGTGATGCCGTTCGTTTCCGCAATATCTGGCTGCGCGAACTGAAACCGGCTGTGGGGCGACGGGTGTCTCCACCCTTCAACCTGCCAATGCCCCCGAAACCCGGAGAATCCGGAACAGGCTCCCAAAAGCCTGCCGATGAAGCTCAGCCCGGAAAATCCGGCAACACAAACTCTCAGACGGATGCAAAGCCGACAACAGCCGGCTCAAAGAACTGAGTCATGGCCTGCGACTTCCCGGTCTGACGGAACCGATTTCGTCAGACCGCGTCGCCACCGCTGTATAATTGTTCGATCACCGCACCCTGATTCAGATGCACCGGACGATTCAGACGATCACGCACAACCGAGTGCGGTTCAATCCCCAGCGCCGAATACACCGTGGCACCCAGATCATCCGGCGAAAATGCCACCGAATCCGGATACGCCCCGATGTCGTCCGAACGACCAATCACTTTCCCTCCCTGTACCCCGGCACCGGCAAACAAACCGGTAAAACACGGCCCCCAGTGATCTCGCCCCCCATCACCGTTGATCTTCGGAGTCCTGCCAAACTCGCCCAGCATGATCACCATGGTGTCCTGCAGCAGACCACGCTCATCAAGATCCTGCAGCAAAGCAGACACGCCTCGATCAAGCGGGCCCAGCAGACGGTCCTTCAGTGTTCGAAATATCGCACTGTGACTGTCCCAGTTCTGCACAGGTCCCATGTTGGCCTGCACAATCGGCACTCCCGCCTCCACCAGACGACGTGCCAGCAGCAGCGATTGGCCAAAGGCATGTCGACCGTAGCGTTCACGCACGGTTTCCGACTCGCGCTGCAGTTCAAAAGCCTGCGTCAGCCGCCCGGATGAAAGCATGCTGAATGCCAGTCGCTGGTCTTCAGCCATCCGCGCCGCTGAACCGCTGACAGCACCCGCAGAATCAGCCGGCTGCAGACTCTGCAGCAGACGACGACGATTTTCCAGCCGCCCCTGATCCAGCCCCTGAATCAGCGACAGGGACTCCACGCGAAAGTCGTCTCGCGATGGATCACCGACAATCTGCCATGGATCATATTTGGGCCCCAGAAACCCGGCGTGCTGGCCCGGCCATGTCAGCGGAGCAGACATCAGCCACGTCGGCAGATTCACACCGCATGGAATGCCATCAGAACGAGGACGCAGAAATTCACAGCCCGCTGAATAACATGGCCAGTCATCCCGCGATGCCACCTTGTCAAAGAATCCGCCCGGCTGAAGGTGCCCCGTCAGCACGTGATGCGTCGACATCAGATGATTGTTGTCCTTATGCGACAAACTGCGCACAAGTGCGTACTTGTGAGCCAGTGCTGCAAGCCCCGGCAAATGCTGGCAGATCCGAGTGCCTGCAACGGACGTGGCTATCGGACTGAATTCCCCGCGAACTTCCGCCGCAGCCTCCGGCTTCATATCCAGAGTGTCGTGGTGGCTGATGGCACCTGTGCAAAACACGATGATCAGCGACTTGGCTCGCGGCTGCAGACCGGTGGCCGTCGCCGGACGAGCCATCGCCAGCTGTCCCGCAGTACACCCCAGTAAACCAGACCAACCAATCTGTACCATCTTTCGACGACGGACCAGATTGTTTTCAGCAGAAGTCAGTGGAGACGGCATGGGGAGGGATTTCGTCGGCTGGGAAGCGGGCAGGGTCTGACGGAAGTCGCTCCCCAGTCTAATTGACGATCCCCCGGGGTTGAACAAAAAAACGGTTGGTTCGGATTTGTCGATGAAAAATACTGAGAATTTCCCCGCTGGCAGCTTCAAGCAAAATCGCTCTGAGAAATCGCGGATTTCGATCAATCGGTATGCGTATTGCGGATAGAATATTGGTGTCATCAGGACCGCCAAACTGGCAGCCAGCCGGTTTTCAGCACAGGAGACAGCGGATGTTCGGCTACTTCTTCGACTCAACATACCTTCTCATGGTACTGATTCCCGGACTTTTGATGTCCGGCATCGCCAGCCTGATGGTCAGGTCAGCCTTCAGCATGTATTCCAGGGAACCCACGCAAAGAGGGCTCTCGGGGGCACAGGCTGCCCAGTTGCTGCTGCAGAACGCCGGCATCTACGATGTGCAGATTCAACGGGCCCAGGGATTTCTCAGCGACCACTACAACCCTGTTACCCGGACTCTCGCTCTCTCTGACAACGTTTATGACAGCAACTCCGTAGCTGCCATCGGAGTTGCCTGCCATGAAGCCGGACACGCTATTCAGCACGCAGACAACTACGGTCCCCTGTGGTTGAGATCCACACTGGTTCCCGTAGTGGGTTTCGGCTCAACTGCGTCCGAATTGCTGCTGATGCTGGGCTTCATCCTCCACGCAAAACCGCTGCTGCTGGCCGGAGTCATTGCCTTCGCCACGATCGTCCTGTTCCAATTGGTCACACTGCCCGTGGAGTTTGACGCCTCCGCCCGCGCCAAAAGACTCTGCCTTGAATACGGTATCGTCACCAACAGCGAGTACACAGGCGTCAATCGAGTCCTGAATGCCGCTGCCCTGACTTACGTGGCAGCGTTCGCTTCCAGCCTGCTGACCCTGCTGTACTATCTCATCAGACTCGGCCTGATCGGTGGCAACCGCAGTGAAGAATGATCAGGACAAGCCGTCACAGGGCAGGGCAGGGCAGGCTGACTTACGGATCTGCCCCAGCACCAGCCGTCTCCAGCCACGCCTCGCTGAACACAGTGTGTTTCATCGACTTGCCATCTTTGACAAAATAACTGTAGACCACGTGAATTCGACCATCTCGAGCCTGAATCACGCATGGGTAGTGGGCAGACCCCTCCGACAGATCTTCCAGCAACCGCTTCCACTTCCATGTCCTGCCCTCATCGTCCGACAGACTGACCGCCAGTCGACCACGACCTTCATTGGCATCATTGTGCACCAGCAGCCAGCGGCCACTTCGCAGTCGCACCCCGTCCAGACCGGAACCCGGATTCGGCAGATTCGAAACCAGCACCGGCCCCCAACTGACTCCTTCATCTGACGACTCAGCATACCGCACATGACCTGTAAAGCCGTTCTCCCGCATCCACGCCACAACCGTGCCATCGGATCGCTGCAGGACTGTCGGCTGGATCGCACCAAATCCCAGCAGCGGTTTCCCCGCAAACCATGTTTGCCCGCCATCATCGCTGATTGCCATGATCGACAGTGAAAAAGTGTCTGTGTAGAGCGGCAGCAGTATTCGTCCCGAACTGAGAACAGTGGGTTTGCACCGCGGTTGCCATCCCAACCGCTGCCAGACCTTCTGACTCAGACGCTCCCGTGCCTCGTTGATCGACGCCATTTTCTGAGGGGGCAGGGCAGGCAACAGCGCCAGTGTCTCATCCAGCACGCGAACTGCCTCCACTGAAAAATCGTCCGGCTTCAGCAGGATCGTATCATCACGATTCCACACAGGTGCTCCAGCGCCCCCTGGCTGATCTGAGACCCGCATTCGCGTCAGACAGGTCTCCCACGTGTTCGCGATAATCACCGGCCAGAACAGAAACAGTCGCCCGTCCGCATCCGCCATCAAAGCAGTATTGCAGTCAGGAAACCCCGGAGTATCTGCCAGCAGGAAGGATTCGCTCCATGCTGTGCTGCCAGGTTTCAGTCTGGCCCCCCAGACCGCCACATCATCCGCAGTGCGTTCACCACTGCCCCGATACCACGAAGCGATCAACTCACCATTCTTCAGTTCCGCAAGTCCCGGAGCGTGGTTGTGCTGCGGGTGCAGCGGAAATATCAGCTCCGCAATCGGCTCCTGACTGTTCGCCACACCGCCGCCAATCTGCCATGAAATGAACAGCAGCACTAAAAATCGCAATTGCAGCGAAATCAGATCCATAAAAAGCTCCGAAAACAGGGCAGGGTGCCGGTTGCCGATATCAGTGGCAAGCTCGGGATCGAGAACACGGGGCCACGGCAGCGGCGCAGAGCCATTTCAGATTCTGCGGGTTTTCGGCAAACATGTCGAGTATCCCGCTCCCGAAAAAGACCCGAAATTCGACCAGCTTTACCAGATCAGAAACTTCCATTTTTTCGAAATTCTCGGACAATGCAGGACACTGTGCCTGCGTTTTCTTCCCCCGTTTTTTCCATTTCCGGAGGCATGTATGAGAACCCTGACCAGACCGCACCGCGGTTTCACCCTGATCGAACTTCTGGTGGTGATTGCCATCATTGCCATCCTGGTAGCCCTGTTGCTGCCGGCAGTGCAGCAGGCTCGCGAAGCTGCCCGACGCACTCAGTGCAAGAATAATCTCAAACAACTGGCGCTTGCGGTCCACAACTACCACGACGTAGCCAACATGTTCCCCCCGGGGTATATCTTTGCTCCCCCAAATCTCGTCGTCCGTTCTGCATTCACAATGCTCCTGCCCTACATCGAACAGACCAACCTCTACAACTCCATCGACTCCTCCGTTCCGATGATGATGGGTCCCACCAACTACAACCCCACAATACTTGCTCAGAATGTGGCTGCCGCGGCGACTGTCATTCCAGCCTTCCTGTGCCCATCGTCAATCGGGCCGACAACCGACGATTACATGTATCCCGCCAACGCCTTTGCAGCTGGCGTGCCGCCAATGAATCTGACGTGGAAGGGCGGCCGAACCGACTACGGCGGGACGACTGGAATTCGTGGCGTCTACGGAAACCTCGCCTACAACAACAATCAGGGTGGCGATCGTGACGGCTGCCTGACAGCCGCTGGACTCGGAGGCAGCACCTCACGGATGCGTGACATCACCGATGGAACATCAAATACCCTGATGTTTGGTGAACGTACCGGTGGCGTAAAGCTGTATTACAAATCCACACCGGCAACGAATCTTCCGGCTGTGCTCGGAGTCACCAACGGCGGCTCGTGGTCAGATGCCCTCGCCTTTGAACACTGGCTGCAGGGATCACTGTACGACGGAACCGGATTTGGTGGTGGCCCCTGTGCCATGTGCACCAACATTCGCGGCAATGGCTTCCACAGTTTTCACACAGGCGGCTGCCAGTTTGCTTTGGTTGACGGCTCAGTTCGCTTCATCAGTGAAAATGTGGCCGCGTCAGTGTTCGCTGCCACAGTCACCAAAAAGAAGGGTGAAATCGTCGGCGAATTCTGATCATGTTCGCCTGCCACAGTCGGCCCCCAAAGTCAGTCCTGACAGGGCCCGTATGCGGGCCCTGTTCTGCTTCCTTCCGCCGACCCCTCCGTTTCCCTCCGCCACCTCGCGCTCACTGTTCGAATGGAATCGCAGAATGTCCAAATGCTGCTCACTGCTGTTTGTCGCAGCCCTGCTGCTCGTTTCCGGTTGTGGTGAAGCCCCCAACCGAAAAGCCACTTTCCCGGTTAAGGGTAAAATCACCGTCGACGGCCAGGCTCCGGGTTCCGCAATTCGCATCGATTGCGTACCTGTCGCCGGCCTCGACGCTGCAGACCCAACGGCTTCCGGTACCGAATGTGATCCGGAGGGCAACTTCCAGATCTCCACCTACCAGCAGGGCGACGGCGTTCCTCCCGGGGACTACGTACTGACTTTCACGTGGCAGGAATTCAACCTGATGTCACGGCAATACACCGGCAAAGACAAGCTCAATGGTCGGTATGCTGATCCCCAAAGTCCCACCGCTCAGAAAATCTCCGTAAAAGCCGGGGAGCCTACGGATCTTGGAGTTGTCGCACTCACAACAAAGTGAAGGTACGGATAACGTGCTGGCTTTCCTCGCTTCAACTCAAAAATCATTCTCCTGACGCCTGGCGGAACAGCTCCGATCGCTGCTCCGCCTTTTTCTCTTTCTCGTATTCTGCTCTTTCACTTGCTGCCGCTGCTGAAGCAGCAGCACTCATCTTCGACCGGGGCTGCCCCAGGACTTATTCATGTTGTCCCTCGCTGATTTTCGTAAGCTGCTGGTGTTTCTGCTGTTCGTCGCACCCTGCGTCACCCACGCAGATGAAAATCAGGCGGACAGTGAACTGCCTCAGGAGATCTTCCGGTACATGGACCGTCCGGAACCGGACTTCGCATGGAAAAAACTCGACACTATCGCGGCCGGTCCGAATCGCATCCATCGGTTGGAACTCACATCACAAAAATGGCAGAACATCGTCTGGAAACACGCACTGGTGGTCTACGAGCCAAAGCAGTTGATCCACAAGCAGCAGATGCTTCTCTTTGTGACGGGCGGCAGCAATGGACGTATGCCCCAGTTGAAGGATTTCGCGCTCGGGCTGGCACTTGCAGACGCTGCCGGAGCTCGCGTTGCCACCCTGCATCAGGTCCCCAATCAGCCGCTGTTCGGAGATCGGGTCGAAGATGACCTGATCACTGAAACGTGGTTGCGGTACATTGAAACCGGTGACCCGACATGGCCACTGCTGTTCCCCATGGCTAAAAGTGCCGTCAAGGCAATGGACGCACTGCAGCAGTTCGCCAGCAGCGAGTTTCAGCAGGAAGTCAGCTCCTTCGTCATCTCCGGAGCTTCGAAACGCGGTTGGACCAGCTGGCTTACTCCCGTTGTTGACAAAAGAATTATTGCTACCGCTCCGGTTGTCATCGACGTCCTTAACTTTCCCGCCCAGATGACACACCAGAAAAAAACCTGGGGCGTCTACAGTGAACAGATCGCCGATTACACCAGCAAAGGCCTCGTGCACGAAAACGGTATCCCGGAGGATGGCAGGGAAGCCGAACTCTGGAAAATGATGGATCCGTTCACCTATCGCTCCCGCCTGACCATGCCCAAGCTGATTGTTGTAGGCGCCAACGATCGCTATTGGACGGTCGATGCGATGAATCTGTACTGGGATCAGTTGCAGGGAGTTCGACACATTCATCGCGCACCAAATGCCGGCCACGGACTTGACCAGGGACGCGACTACGCACTGACCACCATCGCTGTCTTTTTCCGACACGTGGCCGCTGGAAAAACGCTGCCCGAAATCAAATGGAAACCCCAGGTCACTGACGGTGCCGTTGGCTTCAGCCTGACACCCTCCGGAAACCCCCTCGCGGTCCGAATCTGGTCCGCCCGATCCGCCTCCAATGATTTCCGTGAATCAAAATGGACTTCCGCTGAACTGCAGGCCACCGAAGGTCAATACACCGGCACCGCCACCAAAAACGGAGATGAACGCGTTGCAGTCTTCGGTGAAGTGCAGTACGAATACGAAGGCCTCCAGTATTCAGTGAACACTCTCGTCTGGTGGAAGTAGGCACTTCAGAAAACGCTGTCACGAGGAGAGTGTCAATGGGTCGTTGCAGCGTCTGCCTGCTGGTGTTCCTGAGTACGCTGACTCCTCTCACTGCAGAGGATCTCCGGCAGAACGAGCGGCAGCGAATCGAGGTCATTCAGCGAATTGCCCCCAGCGTTGTCTGCGTCATGGATTCAGCCGGAGCCGGTGGCGGCTCCGGTGTCCTGATCTCCGCAGACGGATTCGCCATCAGCAACTACCATGTCACCTCCGGGTCAGCCAGTTTCCTCAAGTGCGGACTGAATGACGGAAAGGTCTATGATGCCGTCCTCGTGGGAATCGATCCCACTGGAGATGTCTCGCTGATCCAGTTGCAGGGACGTACTGACTTTCCCTTTGCCACCCCGGGAAACAGCGATAATGTCAGGGCAGGGGACCAGTGCCTCGCGCTCGGCAATCCCTTCCTCCTCGCATCTGACTTTTCTCCAACCGTCACATGGGGCATCGTCAGCGGAACGCGACGTTATCAGTATCCGGCAAATACATTCCTTGAATACACCGACTGTATTCAGATCGATGCGTCCATCAATCCAGGGAATTCGGGAGGACCTTTGTTCGATATTCAGGGCCGCTGGATCGGTATCAATGGGCGCGCGTCCTTCGAAAAACGCGGTCGGGTAAATTCCGGAGCTGCTTATGCCATCTCCGTCAATCAGGTGCTGAACTTTATTGATCATCTGAAATGCGGCCTGATTGTTGATCACGGTCGCACGGACTTCACTGTCGAGTCAGATGAACAGTTCAACGTAATCGTTCGGCAGGTCAGTGAACTGTCGGAAGCATGGCGACGCGGACTCCGAAGTGGTGCAATCCTCGAATCATTCGCCGGTCGACAACTCAGCTCCGCAAACGACTTCCAGAATGTCGTCGGCATCTTCCCGGAAGGCACCCGAATCCCACTCGTCTGGCGAGATCGCTCGGGCAGACATTCCGCCACTGTGCGACTCGGCCCCCTGCACTCCTTCCGGAAGGCTCCGGAATTGCCGCAGGAGCGGCGTCAGGGGCCCCCGGACGAACAGGCTGAAGCCGAGGCTCAGGAACAGCCATCAGCCGAACTGCAGAAACTCTTCATCGCCCGCGATGGCTTCAGCAACTACTACTACAATCAACTGGCCACTCAGCAATTGCTGACGCCCCTTCGCATGCGACTTGCGGACATACCGCCCGCAGCAGCATGGAAAATCCAGTTGAATTCGGTCGAGCAGGATCCCGGGCTGCAGGCAGAACTTGTTGTCACCGCAGACACAATCGGACTCCGACTCAATGACAGGTCCTGGTTGCAGAATACAACTCAACCGAACATGCAGGAAGAACCAGCCATGTTTCCGGGGTTCCTTATTGCCATCGGTCAACTGCACAGAATGCTGCAGAAGGAAGGACCTGCTTTCGATGAACTCACAGCCGCCGGAAAAACGCTGCATCTGCCGTCGGGAAGGACACTGAAAGTCCTGAACGCACGGTCCGGAACCCGGTTGGCTCGCTGGTACTTCGACGATCAGGAAGCCCTGCCCGTCGCCCTCGACCTGGAACCGGAAGCCGCCACAGACGAAATACGCCTGATCTTTGCGGACTGGAAAACATGGCAGGGAGTCATCTTCCCGGAGCGACTGGGAATTGTTGATCCTGCCACCGAACAAGTCCGCTGGCTGCAGACCTCAGATGCCATCGGGAAACAGGAATCAGGCAAATGAAATTTCATCGCAGAACACTGCTGACTCTTGCCGGGACCTTTTTGCCGCCATTCAGCGCACTCCACGGCCGATCGCTCGACACTGACAGTTTTGCCCCACAACAGGTGGTCGTCAAACTTTTCGGAGCGGGACTGGGCTCGCTGGACTCCTACGGAACAGGAGTCCTCGTGACGGCAGAAGGTCACGTATTGACTGTGGCAAGCCACCTTGTGTCTGCGGGCTTCCTCACCGCAGTGACGTCCGACGGGAAAAGATTTGCAGCAGAAACTGTGGCCACCGAACCGTCACTTGACGCAGCGCTGCTCAAGCTGAAAACCGAACCCTCAGACCAGTTCCCCTGTATCGACCTGAAATCCGCACTGGATCCCGAACCCGGTACCCCGGTTCTGGCATGGAGCAATATGTTTCGAGTCGCCGCCGGCAATGAACCTGTCTCCATCGTCCACGGTGTCATTGCGGCTTCCGTCCCACTGGAAGCAGTGCAGGGCAAATGGAAGTTTCCGCTCCAGAGCCGTGTCTGGCTGATCGATGCCATCACAAACAATTCCGGCGCTGCTGGTGGTCTTCTGACCGATGACAGTGGAAGGCCGGTTGGACTCATTGGCCGCGAGATCCGCCATGCTGTCAGCGGTACGTGGGTGAATTATGCCGTTCCCCTGACAACCCTCAGGCCTGCTGTCGAGGCCATGCTCGAAGGTCGCAAACTGGCCGCTGCACAGCCACAGCGAAATACACCGGCACTGTCGGCCAGGGAATTGACCGCCCGATTCGGACTGGCCCTGATGCCCGCAGTGCTGGAGCGAACACCGGCGTGGGTTGATGGAGTAATCCCAGGCTCCACCGCGGCGGCAGCCGGCATCCGCCGCGGCGATCTGATCGTGCTGATCGGTGACGCCGTCATCACCAGTGAAGCTGATGCACGACGTCGCCTCGCTGAATATCGCCCTGGTCAGAAGATTGCAATCACGGTTTCACGCGACGAGCAGCTGCAGGAGTTGTCGCTGGTGGTCGCTGCTTCAGCGACGGACAACCGCTGAAGACTCCCCGCACGATCTCAACACCACCCGAAACCCACAACACGCAACGTCCGATAATGTCCGTTATGTTAAGTTGTTTCTGAAAAAACCGGCCGTTTTCGCAACACACTATAAAAATCCGCTCGCATCAAATCCCCCGCAATCGCGAACGCAGATCACGGTCCAACTGCTCCAATGACACTCCAGCTCGACCCAGCTGACGCACAATTCGCTCGTCCAGTCGAGTATCCACATCAGTGCCAATGTCCGGATCCCGTGACAGTCCAAGAGCATCTGCATGCCAGTCCTCAAGTACTCGATGTACCACCAGCGATGGCAACCCAGTCAAATGCTCGCGAGCCCCCGAAATGATGTCGGAACGCTGACTGTAAATCGCCGAGATTTCATCCAGCAGCCTCCCGTCCACAGCACTCAACTGCAACGGCTGCCGGTGTCGCTCTGCACCCTGCCCGACATCCGCACCCGAAACGCGACGTAACCACCCCGACAGCATTGACCCGGCGCCACTGGATGCCTCACCCGACAATTCCTTCAGCAGACGCTGACGCTCCTCCGGCGTGGACTCCAGCAACTGCCGTAACGCCCCCTCTGACAACTGCTCACGCAACTCCGAAGGAAGACTGCCCAGCAGATCCTCAGCCGACGAGTTCTCCGATGGGGACTCAGATCTTCCAGCCAGTCGCCCCAGATCAAAGCCACTGCCACCCTCCCCCAGCCACGACCCAGGTGCCCCTTCCGTTTGCCCCACAAAGGCCCCGGCAGACGCTGGTCGCGCTGACGCCAGCTCGTCCGCCGCAGGCTGCAGATGCTGCCCAAACCTGTTCAACACCTGCTCCACGGCACCTGTGGAATGATCCGGCACTAACTGCAGCAGTACCTGTGAATGACTGAGAATCAGTGCGGCACCGTATCCCGACCACGTCTTACTGACAGCATTTCGAATGTCCGCCGACATCGTGATCAGAAAGTACATCCCCGTCATACAGATCACAACACCCCGCACCAGCCCCAGCAGCGCTCCCAGATGCCGATCAAATCCACCTAATCGAGCATCCTCCAGCCACTTGCCGATCAAACCGGCCCCCAGAAATGTCGCTCCGCACAGCGACACATAGACTGCCAGCATTGACAGCCAGTGCTTCAGCGGAGGCTCAACCGCTATCAATGGCTCGATCAGTGGCGAAAGTGTGCCCGAGAATTTGAAACACAGCAGCAACGCCGCCGCCCACGCAAGCTGCGACAGCAATCCCCTCGACGCGCCGCGAATCGTGCAGTAAAGCAGCACGCACAGCACCACCAGATCAATAACCTGCGACGAATTCATAGGCGGACATCCATGAGCCGAACTGCAAAATCCACACAATTATAGGCGGGTTGGGAGACCCCGAGAAAGGGCGAACACTGCAGGTATTCTGACGAAAAGTCCGGATCAGTCGCCACCAGAACTGAAAATCCGGCAGAGAAGGGCACTCCCACCCGGCAAACTGCAATTCACAGCATCAGAACTGTCGGCGACTGTCCAGCAGCAGCGTCACCGGGCCGTCATTCAAAAGTCGCACGTCCATATGCGCCTGAAACCTGCCAGTCTCAACCACCAGACCCTGCCCACGCAGTTCAGCCACAGCACTCTGATAAAGCGGCAGTGCCACCTCAGGTCGCGCCGCCTCCACAAAACTGGGACGTCGCCCCTTCCTGCAGTCCCCATAAAGTGTGAACTGACTCACCAGCAGTACCGCACCTGAGACATCTGCAAGGCACAGATTCATCCGGCCTTCCGCATCCTCAAAAACACGCAAACCCGCAATCTTCTCCGCGATCCAGATCACATCCTTCTCAGAATCATCCCCCGCAATCCCCAGCAAAACCAGAAAACCCCGGCCAATCTGCCCGGTTACTTCTCCGGCAACTGTCACCGAGGCCTCAGAAACCCTTTGAACTACTGCTCGCATCACGCACCCTTCAAACTGCCGGCAGAAAATCGCTCCACCTGCAGATCCTCAAGACTGATCGGGGATCGACCATCCAGCATCAGATCACAGAGAATTCTCGCCGTCCCCGGGGACATCTGCAGCCCGGAACGAAAGTGCCCTGCCCCCACGTAAAGATTCTCACAGCCACCCACACGCCCCAGCAGCGGCAGCCCATCCGGAGTCCCCGGACGCAGGCCGGCCCACGTCTTCACAAGCGGGGCCCCTGTCAGCTCCGGAACCAGGTCACAGGCAAACTCCAGCAGGCCGCGAATACCGGCAACCGTATTCTCACGACTGAACCCGACATCCTCCTCAGTCGATCCTGCCAGCAGTAACCCGTCCTGCCGCGGTACAAGGTAACGCCGCCCACATTCCACCACTCCCGGCAACCATCCCCCTCCCACCTGCAGCAGAACCATCTGCCCTCGGATCGGCTTGATTCGGGACTGCACACCAAACTGCTCAAGCAGACCGCCCGTCCACGCCCCGGATGTCAGACAAACTGCTGTTGGGTACAGTACCCGGTCTGAAGTCGTGACAGCCGTGATCCGGCCAGACCGCCACTCCAGCGATGCATCACCAGCGTTCTCCATGATCAGCACTCCTGTCGCCAGACAGGCAGTCCTCAGCACCTGTAAATGCCACGGGTTTCTCACCTGAGCAAATTCAGGCAGCCAGACCGCAGCAGAATGAGCCGTACTGAGCATCGGAAATCGCCGCCGCAAAGAGCTCCTGTCCAGCACTTCAGCCTGCACACCCTCTTCCGCCCAACGCCCAGCCTCACGCTCCGCCTCCTTCGCAGATTCCGCCAGCACGCAGGAACCGCAGACACGATACCCGTTATCCGCGCCCGTCAAACGCTGCAGCAGACCATTCAGCTCCGTCCAGCACTCGTTACTGAATGATCTCAGCCTGACCTCGGCCGATGCCGCTGCCATTGCCCTGCCCGGTGGCAGCATCCCGGCGCCAGCCCACGATGCCTCACGTCCGATCAACGAACGCTCAACAACCGTCACCTCGACACCACGCTGCCGGAGCAACAGAGCCGTCGTCAGGCCCACAACGCCACCACCCAGCAGCACTATCCGCGAACCAGCATCCGACATTTCAGGGCTGCTTCTTCTGACCCAGACAATACAACGATTCCGTTCGCCCTGCCCCATCACCCGTCGACGTTCGAACAAACAACTGCCCATCCACAGCAGCCATCGACGCAAATCCTGAGTCCCCCAACTGGTTCTGAGCCACCAGTTCGTACTTTTCAGGATTCGCTCGAATCACCCACGTCGTTCCAGACTCATTCGTAGCCAGTATCAGATCGCCAACCATCAAAGGCGAACTCGACACGGGGCCCCGCAAACGCTGCTTCCAGCGCTCCTCACCCGTCTTCGCATTCCAGCAGTAAAACACACCCTGATCACTGAATGCATACACATATCCGCCCGAGACCAGCATCGACTGCTCGTAACACTTCACCTTGTTCTTCCACACGACACCCGATCCATCTGCTCGAACCGCCACCGTCTCTGCGTCCGGATAACCGCCGCTCGCAAATACGAGTCCGTCCTCCCAGATGCAGGTTCCACAGGTGGCCATCGTCAGACACGGAGTACTCCAGAGCGGAGCACCGGAAGCCGGATCGTACGCTGCAATCATCTTTGTTCCACTCAACAGCAACTGGTCACGCCCACCCAGAGATGCCACGATGGGCGATCCCCAGTTCAGCATCAGCGGACGCTCACGCACCCAGAGTTGCTCGCCATCCGTCAGGCGGAATGCCCTGATCCAGGCAGATGTGTCGCAGTCCGCAGTGACAATCAGCGTGTCACGATACACCGTCGGCGAAGCAGCATAGCCGTACTCATAAGCCTGCGGCCGGAAATTCCCGGCATCCACACGCCAGACCACCTTACCCGTCATGTCGAGGGCCACCACTTCAATCTTCTCATGATGACAGAACGACAGATAAACCATTCGCCCATCCGACGCAGCACTGGAAGACGCATGCGTGTTTTTGGCGTGCACCGGTGGAAACCCGCCCTGACTGATCAGAGTCTGCCAGCGCTGACGTCCGTCCGTGCGACTGAAAGCCACCACACTCTGCGTCTCAGCTGACTCATCCGCTGTACCCAGCACCACAAGATCACCGACAATCAGCGGAGATGAATGGCCACGACCAGGTACGCTCGCACGCCAGACGACATTCCTCTCAGCACCCCACTCCGTCGGAATTTTCTGCCCGGACGACGCCGTGTTGTTGCGATTCGGTCCACGCCACTGCAGCCAGTCCTCAGACCGCAACAACTCCGGGAACGCTGCCACAAAGAACAACAGCCAGACTGCTTTCACCGTCGACCCGGCAAACCGCCCTGCTCGCAACATGGCACTCCCCATCCACCATCAGAAGTCAGAGGCTGACAAAACTCACAGACCACTGTCTGCTGCCCCCAGCCACCAGCGTGCAGTGTCCCCGGATGACGGAACAGGTCAAGCCCGACGGAGGCTGGACGCGGAACCGCCCGGTTTCGCGAATTCCGGAAAAACACTGCCCTACCCGAATGATGCCACTTCGCAACAGCTCCTCAAGTTCGCCGCTGATTCCACAAAAAAACAGAATTCCTCTACCCGGACGGCGATGCCGCAAACATCAAAGGACAGACTTCTGCTTTACGTGCCGTCACCGCGCCTCCCAATCAGATCTCACAGTCGCTTGATGGATCCGCATGACACAGCTGCAATTCGACAATCACATCCTGAAAACATTGGCGATCGCCGCCACTGTCGCACTGACGTTCTGCCTGCCCTCCCCCGTCGCCGCCACAGACGGGCCGCGCCTGATTGAACTCCGTATCGGCAACCAAGCCTATACCGGTCGACTGCTCAGCCGCAGCGATAATCAGGTCTGGCTGATGGACCCATTCGGGGCCGTCCACCAACTCGCAGTCAATCGTATCTCTTCAATCCAGGTCATCTCTGAAACATTTCGGCTGGCAGAAACAACCGATCACATCAGCAGACTGCAGCACGAACTGCCCCCGTCATACACTGTCATCACCACGCAGCACTGCATCGTCGCTGCTCCCGCAGAATCCGCACGTCTCTACGGTCAGCAACTGGAACAACTGTTCCAGGAAATGCACTCCTGCTTTCAGAAACTTGGATTCAAACCTGAACGACCCGGACTACCCCTTACGGCCATTGTTTTCCCCGACATAGAACTCTTCCGACATTACTGCGACCGAGATCAGATGAAGTGGTCAGAAGATCTCAGCGGTTACTACTCCATCAGATCCAACCGCATCGTTGTACTGGAACGTCACGCTGAACACTCCAGCCTGCCACCTGCCGAACAGACAATTCTGACATCTGCTCCGAACGCCAGCCGGCATACGACCCAGACGCAGGCAATCGGTCAGCTCTCAGAACTCACACGCACCACGCTGAAACATGAAGCCTGCCACCAGATCGGATTCAACTGCGGAGTTCACAGTCGCACGGCCCACGGACCTCAGTGGCTGGTGGAAGGCCTGGCACTGTACCTCGAATCAGATGCGGCCCGCAAATCCGATGATGAGCATGCTTCCATCGCAGACTGCCTCAACCACGAACGCCTGCAGTGGTTTCACGAACACTATCTGCCACGTTATCAACCCGGCGACGTCGCCGGCATCATCGCCTCAGACGATCACTTCTCACGACAATCACTCGACGCCTACAGTCTGGCATGGGCCTTTACCTGCTTCCTCTGCTCAGATGAACAGTCGGAATTGAGAAAGAATTTCGCAGAATATGTCCGGATGACAGCCCGCCAGCCCGGTCCCGGAGCCGGAAATGCTGAACAGCGACTGAAACTGTTTCGCAGTATCATGGGCGATCCCAACCTCCTCGAAACACAGTTTCTGCGATTCATGCAAACCCCTGAATTATCCGCATCCACAGCGGACTGAAAATCAGTCCTGCGAACGGCAGTCACATACCCCACCCTGTCGCTGCCGCCTTCCTCAGCCTACAATTGCGCATTGTCTGTTCCGCTGATTTACCCCGCATCAGGGCTCGCTGACCCCTATGGCCCGCTCCGACCAACGCTCTGCTCCAGTCTGGCTGCTGCTGCTGGACTGCTGCCCCTTTCCGTCACTGGAATATCAGCGATCAGCGACTGCTGACAGCACTGACTGGCATCCCTTTGATGATCTGGACGCCGAAGCTCTGTTCTTTGAACAGTACTACAGCCGGCACCCGACTGCGGATTGCTCTGTAACAGACTACCTTGGTGGTCCCGAAGTCTGCCGCAGATTCCAGGCACGCATGCAGGTCGCTGGAAAATGCTGTCGACACGCAGAACTCACCGGCACCGGCAGCGGAAACTCAGAACTCCCGGAATCCCGCAGTGGACTCTGCAGCAGTCTGTCGTCCGACACCGTCGGAGACAGCGCCCACGAACCTGACCTGCTGGTATTCACTGCCACTGGCTGCGAATCTTCCGAAACACTCACAGCCGTGCTGCACAGATTCAGATCCCTGCAGCACACCTGCAGCGACTCAACTCAAAAACCCACACTGATCATTACGGGCTTCAGAGGACTCAGTCGAAACCTGCCGAAGCAGTTTGCTGCACCCTGTTCTGAAACGGAAATCCATGTCCCGCTCTGGATTCTGTCATCCAACAGCCGGGCAACACGAGTACAAATGCTCTGCGGCAGCAGCGATCTGCTGCCCACAATCTCCGAACTGCTCGCTCTGCCACCGGAGCCGAAGTCCGCCGCTGTCCCGCAACATGACCAGACAACCCCCCTGCAACTGGCTCCACTCAGCCTGCTGTCGATCTCACAACTGCATCCCGAATCTCTGCAGCGAATGCTGACTATCTCGGGTGATGGCTGGATCGGCCTGCGAACGCAGCAGTACTTCCTTGTGCGGCCTGCTTCCACCGGGTCGGATGAACAGGAGTTCGAAAGCTGCAGCCTCTATCAGAAACCCGATGACTTCTGGAATGTCAACAACACGATCTCGGCCTGCGAAGAAATTGCCACGGCCATGCTGGATGCCGCTGCTGCGGGCCCGTCCTGACGTCAGATCATGTCCAGCTTGCGGTGCCGACGAACAGGCGGACGAGCACAGGCGTCACAGATCCCATGCACCTCCAGCCGATGCCCCTTCATCCGAAAACCATGCTCCGCTGAGACCCGCTCCAGCACCGAAGAAATCTCTTCGTTACGAAACTCCACCAGTTGACTGCACTTCTCACAGATGAAATGGTCGTGCTGGGGATACCCGTAGTCGTGCTCATAGACCTCGCGATCATTCGAACGAGCAACTTTGCGGATTAATCCGGCCTTCTCCAGTTCTCGCAGCGTACGATAAACCGTCGCTCGACTTACGCGACCGCCGTCTCTTCGCGGCTGCGTCAGCCGCGAAACAATCTGGTCGGAGTCAAAATGCTCGTGGTCCGCAAAAATCTCACGCACAATCGTTTCGCGTTCCTGAGTCAGTCGCTTGCCCCGAGTCCCCAGAAACTCACGAAACTTCTCAACCGGTGACACCGTGACTTCATGCCGGGCCAGCTCATTTATGGCAGAATCATTCACAAGGGGGCCCCACGGTCACCGGACAAAACCAGAATTCAGCAAACGACGGTCGATAAATGCTCCGCCCGCATAAGTAGTCTGCCATCCCACACGCAGTTTTGCACCAACAATCCGGACTACAGACGCAATTCTCAATTCTCAATCCGCAGCAAAACCGGACTGATAACGCTGCAGCATCCTGTCAAAAGCTTTGGCCAGCAGTTCCTCCGAGTCGTACTCTCCGGAGTCCACCGCCCGCCGAATCGCAGCCAGACGCTCCGCACGCTGCTGCAATGCTGCATCAGCCGCCGGCAGTCCAGCCTCACCCTGCTCCGGCAAACCCGGTTTACCGCGTCTCTTGACCATGACACACATGCCCCCGAAAAGGCGCAATTCCGCAAAATCTGCCGACTACAGCACCTCTCCGGCAGATTTCCCCGTAAATAATACGCTCCAGATCGAAGCCGGTCCATGGCGTTTGCAGGAATACTCAAAACTCCCCCCTCCCTGACACTCCACATGATCGTCACCAACTGCAGCACGGTTGAGTTCCCAACTGGCGTTGGTTTGCAGTTCCCGGTCACACCTGCTGGAATGCCGGCTGGGCGGAACACGCCGGCTGTAACACACGCGATCCCCACCTCTTTCAACAGTCCTCGCTTTCCGAGACTTCATAAAATGCTCAGATCTGTCAAATACACACTACTCACACTCCTGTTCACACTGCCCTGCTCCACTCTGCACGCAGATCCACTCAAAAGCCTCGAACAGTGGCTGTCCGCAGCCCCCCTGTCCAATGAACGCCTCAGCGACCTTGCCAGCCAAAACTTCGCTGCCGAACCGTTGTCGGCCGACCAGGCTGCCGCAGCCGCAGAACACCTCTGGCGGGCACGACGTGATTTCCTGAAGACAGAACGCCAGGCAGAATTTGACAACCGCCAACTCGTCATCGGTGATCTGAAAATGCCGTTCTGGTACCGAGCATTCGGTGACCCACCCGCTTCCGGAAGACGACTGTTTATCTCCATGCACGGAGGAGGCGGAGCCCCGCCGGCAGTCAATGATCAGCAGTACGAAAACCAAAAACGCCTGTACCAACCCGCTGAGGGCATCTACCTCGTGCCCCGGGCTGCAACCAATTCCTGGGACCTCTGGCACCAGGGACACATCGATCAGTTCTTCGATCGTCTGATCACCGACATGATCGTTTTTGAAAACGTCAACCCGAATCAGGTCTTTATCATGGGTTACTCCGCCGGCGGAGACGGAGTCTACCAGTTGGCGCCACGCATGGCTGACCGACTCGCTGCCGCAGCCATGATGGCGGGCCACCCCAACGAAGCCCGACCCGAAGGACTCCGGAATATCGGCTTCACCATCCACATGGGAGCCCAGGACTCCGCCTACGGAAGAAACAGCGTCGCTGCCGACTGGGGCCGACGACTGAAAACGCTGCAGGATGCTGACCCCAAAGGCTACGTTCACAGTGTCACACTCCACGAAGGAAAGGGACACTGGATGAATCTGGAAGACAAAGTCGCCGTACCCTGGATGTCCGAATTCACCCGTCAACCGTGGCCAGCCCGCGTCGTCTGGGTACAGGATGACGTCCTGCACAAAAGATTTTACTGGCTGCAGGTTGATCCCGGAACAGCGAGGGCCGGTGATCAAATCATCGCTGAAGTGCAGGCGGAAAAAATTCGCATCATCGAATGCTCGCGAACCGATATCACGCTGCTGCTCAGCGATCGACTGCTGCCACTCGATAACCCCGTCACCGTGGAAATGCCCGATGGCACCAGTCATGTGCTGCCTGTACAGAGAAAACTGTCTGTCATGGCAGCCAGCCTGCTCGAACGAAATGACCCGGCCGGGATCGCCTCAGCCTCCCTTTCGCTGGCCATCCCCGCCAAACCCTGACAGCACCCGCAGCCCGTCACACTTCGTTTAACAAACATCAGGCCAATGCCCCGCGAGCTTCAGAGATTTCCCGGCGTCGTCGCTGCATTCGAGGAGGGAGTTGCCCGCGGCCTGCACACGGGACTGCAGATCTATGTGTCCATCGATGGCGTCCCACTGCTCAATTCCGGCCTCGGTGATGCAGCCCCCGGGCGCCCCCTGACCGCTGACACTCTCATGCCGTGGCGAAGCGCAGGAAAGCCGGTCACGGCACTCCTGCTGCTGAAAATGCTCACTTATCCGGAAACCCTGCTGGAACGGCCCCTTTCTCACTGGCTGCCCGCCGCCGCAGATTCCGACAAAGCCGATCTGACGCTCCTTGAACTCCTTACTCATACATCTGGCTTCCCGACAATTGATACCGGATGGCCGCACAGGTCATGGGATGAAAGCGTCAAAACCGTACTGCATACGCCCTGCCAACTGCCCCGAGGCACAGCGGCATACCACCCGCAGAGCAGTTGGTTCCTGCTGGGAGAAGTTATCCGGAGCCTCGCAGCGCCGGAAAACCCCAACGCAGATTCCTTCGCCGAAATCCTCCGGCAAAGACTCCTTTCACCCCTCGGAATGCTTCACTCCTCCTGCGGCATCCCACACCATCAACAGCCCGAAACTGCAGCCAGACTGCCCCTGCTCTACGAACGACAGCAGGGACGATCAGACATCAGCCCGGCTGCCGGGCCACCATGGCTGGACAGTCCTTCCGCCGGCGGAAATCTCCGCGGACCAGTCTCAGAACTTGCCGCCTTCTACGAAATGCTGCTCCGACAGGGACGATCCCACAGCGGAGAACCCTTCGTCGAAAGTCACATCATACAACTCATGACCAAACGCCACAGAACCGGAATGCTCGATTTGACCTTCCGACATATCATTGACTTCGGACTGGGCATCATCTGCAACTCCGCTGTCTACGGCCCCGATACCGTCCCATACGGATTCGGCCGACGCTGCTCCCCTGCCACTTTCGGACACGGCGGCGCTCAATGCTCGATCGGGTTCTGCGACCCGGAACAACGATTGGTCGTGGCGTGGGCTGCCAACGGTTTCTGCGGTGAAGCTCAGCATCATCGGCGAAATCAAATGCTCAATGAAGCCGTCTTCGACGACATTGGGCTCTGAAAAACAACACTCCTCATCGCTCCGCCTGCATCAGCACGACAGGAATCACAAAACATGATCAAAGGTTTTCGCAGTCAGCTGCTCGCCGGAAAAACCCTCTACGGCACTATGCTCACACTGCCCTCTGCGGCAGTCGCTGAAATACTGGCTGACGCCGGCTTCGACTGGCTGTTCATCGATTGTGAACACGGGACGATCGAGATTCGGGATATCCAGAATATCCTCCAGGCTGTCGGCCATCGGATCGCCTGCATCGTACGCATCCCCGAATGTTCCGAAGGCACCATTAAACGTGTCCTCGATGCAGGAGCCCAGGGAATTATCGTGCCGCAGGTCAACTCCGCCAGTATCGCTCAGGAAGCCGTACGCTGCGCCCGCTATGCTCCGATTGGGGAGCGCGGAGTTGGCATCGGACGTGCACAGGGATACGGCGCACGGTTCAGTGACTACGTCCGCGATGCCAACGATGAAGTCGTAGTCATTGTCCAGGCCGAACACCGCGACGCCGTCAGCAGCATCGAAGACATCGTCGCTGTACCCGGCCTCGACTGCATCCTCCTCGGACCTTACGACCTCTCCGCCAGCTTCAATCGCATGGGACAGATCCACGACCCGGAAGTCGTCGCCGCCATTGATCGGGTACTGCAGTGCTGCCGCGGTCGACAAATCCCCACCGGATACTTCGGCGTGACAGCCGAAACTGTTCTGGAATACAAAAAACGCGGCTGCTCTCTGCTGGTTTCCGGTGTTGATGTCACGTTTCTCTCGAATGGATCTGTACGTATGTACAAACACATGACTGAAAAAACCAATTAACTCCAGTCATGCCAACCCAGTGCCCTGCCCCGAATCCACGCTGCCACCAGGTCACAGCCCCAGCCGGATTCACAGAAAAAATGACCCGTTGAATGTTCTGCAGAGCATCTTACGTTAGGATTCCGGTGACGGTCGCTGCGCGTCAGTCAGGAGGGAGTCATGCCGTTAAAGACAGAGAATCTGGAAGACCCAATACTCAATCTGACCCCGATGATTGACGTCGTCTTTCTGCTGATCATTTTTTTCATGGTGGGTGCCCGATTCACTGAAGAAGCAAACGATCAGAAATTTGATGTCCAGTTGCCAACGGCAGCCCCCCTGCAGACCCTCAGCCGGGAACCTGACCCGCTGGTCGTGTCTGTCAGCAGATCAGGTCAACTGTCTCTTGGTGGACGCCCGATGTCACGGGACGAACTGCGTGCCGCGCTCGAACAGGCTCGCACAGCGTGGTCCGGGCAAACGGTGATCATCCGTGGCGACGGAGACGGCAGTTATCAGTCCGTGGTTGATGTCATGAGCCTCTGTCATCAGCTGCAGATCACCAGATTCTCACTGGCATTCCAGCCGGAATCCGGCAGCGGCGGAAAGGCTGAAAAATAGTCATGGACGCTGTGCGGCAACTGCTGGACAAACTGGAGAGCGGTGCGAAGCTGTCGGGTGACGACATCATCGCCCTGCTGCTGGTTTCCGCTATGCTGCTTTCACTGGCCCACCTGGGCACTATGCTGGCAACACGCTGGGGTGATCGTCACACGGCCGCCAAATCACTGATGGGCTCCATTCTCATTCACTTTGTCTGCCTGCTGGGTCTGGAGGTGTTCGATCCTGCACCGACACCTGCCCCGCAACCACCGCAGACTATAACTCAACAACCAGAGGTGTTGACCGAGGTCCTGCCGGAGTCTGATCGAGAGGTACTGCAGGACCGAGCAGGCAATGTCCCGCTCCTCGATCGTCCCACTGCAACGCAGGCTGAGCTGCTTCGGTTTGAAGCCGCATCGCCCGTGCTTGCCCCCCCGGAAACACCGGAACGAACTCCGGACACACCAGCTGCCAAAGCCATCTCGGCTGCTGATGTAACGCAGTTTGAACCTGCACCGCTCACGGAACTGGCTCCGCTGCAGGAAGCCGGTCAACAGGGCCCTCGGCAGGTAGCCGCTGCTGCCTCAGACCCTGCCGGCGATCTTCGCACCACCTACGAATCCAGCCAGGCGGACCTGCCTGCCCTGCAGAGAAGCCAGCAGCGTTCGCGACCTGGCGGGGAAGTCGACTCGCTCCAGCCGGAGCGTCCAACAGCGGCAGCAGCCCCAGCCACGGCATTGCAGATTCAGGCAGCGGACCTGTCTCTGCCAGCCGCACTGTCTCAGGATACCGCCGCGGTACCGCTGCCGGCTGCGATGGAGGATAACGTGCGGGTCGAAAAACCAACTGCACCCCAACTGTCGGAATCGTTCGTTGCCGGAGCCCAGACCGGAGCAACGCTGCCCGCAACGCAGCCTGATCGAGCCCTGACTGTGCAGTCTCGATTGCCTCGCCCTGCACGCAGCCTGCCCGATGCAAATATGCAGACTCGCCCGGCACGCGCCACTCCGGACTCTGCTCGTACCCCACTGCCACTCAGCTCTCAGTACGAAGACGTTCGCTCCGGCAGCACTGCACCGGAGTTCGCAGATTCACTGCTGTCAGCCGGGGAAATCATGGTGGCCGAACTGCCGTCTGTACGACGCCGGCCGACTCCGCCGGCCGCTTATGGTCTGCGAGGTGTCGACGCACGCCGGAAGGCAACCGAAGTCTACGGCGGTACCCGACAGTCAGAAGATGCCGTCGAAAGAAGTCTGCGCTGGCTCGCCGGTGTGCAGTCACCGAATGGACGCTGGGACGCTTCTGACCACGGCGCCGGTCGCGTGGATGTCGATGAGAACGGAATTGACCGCGACTTCGCCGGCCGCGAGGCTGACGCAGGCTTGACGGCACTTGCAATCCTCTGCTTTCTCGGAGCCGGTTACACTCACGAACAGGGACAGTACGCCGTCGAGGTCGACCACGCACTCGACTGGCTGATCCAGCAGCAGACGGCTGATGGATGCCTCGCCGGAAATGCTGAACATTACGCACGCATGTACTGCCATGCCATGGCCACATATGCACTTGCCGAAGCCTGTGGTATGCAAAAAGAGATTGTGCTCGGTTCGATCGTTGAACCCACAGTGCTGTCGTCAGCATTCCAGACAGCAAAATTCATGGCTTCCGCCGTGGCCGGTCCAACCGCCGGATTCGTGCTGCCAACGAACTCCACACTGCATGAATCCATCCTCGCAGATCCTCTGCTCAGATGGTCATGGCAACTGCGGCGAGTGGATGATATTCGACTGCGATCTGCACTGGCAAAGGCCGTGACATTCACAATCGGACAGCAGGATCCCGTCAGCGGAGGCTGGAGATACAGGCAGTTTCAGGAAGGCGATATCAGCATGTTCGGCTGGCACCTGATGTCACTCAAGAGTGCTGAAATGGCGGGAGTGACGATTCCGGAACCGGTTCGCACACGCATGCAGGCCTTCCTGAAAAATACCGCTCAGGGCTCCGCCGGCGGACTCTATGGCTACCGACGCTCCATCACCGGCTCAACCGGTGGCTCTGAACCCCCAACCCCCGTAATGACCGCCGAAGCTCTGTTTTGCAGACAGATGCTGGGGGCCTCGCCGGATTCACCGGCAACCCGCGAAGCCGTCGGATTCATCGGACGAAATCCACCGTCCGTGGCCCGCACCGATTTCTACTACTGGTATTACGGTACTCTCTCCATGCATCAGCACGGGGGAGCCCCGTGGCGACAGTGGAACAGTATGATTCGGGATCTGCTGATCTCCGAACAGCTGACATCAGGAGAATTCGCCGGAAGCTGGGATCCCAATGATACGTGGGGACGCTACGGAGGCCGTCTGTACTCCACAACACTCGCCACACTCACACTCGAGGTCTACTATCGGTTCCTGCCCCTTTACCAGATCAATCGGCCCGAGAACTCAAATGCGACCGAACCACAGAAATAACCACCCCGGCAGGTTTTCAACGCGGCCCGCGTTCCATTCCTCGCTGGCTCTGCTGCATTCCATGATACTGCTGATGAATTGACTCACGCTGCAGGTCGTAGGCCTGCATCGGAGACACTGCTGGTACGGCCTCAGGCCACGCCTCATACCCACTGCGCATCGCCGCTCGCTCTGCAGCCTGCGCCGACATCTGATCTGACAACTCCTGACCAGGCAGCACACTCCGCGGTGGGCCGTAGTAGCCGCTGTTAATGCCCGCAGACATGTTTCCACCGGCAGTTCGCAGACTGGTCGCCGTGTCGCGCCCACCAGCAGTAAAACCTGCCGGCTGGACACCCGGTCCCCCCACTCCAGGCGATGCATTCCTCATGCCGGCCTGCACATTCCAGCCCTCCGGCTGATCGCCATAAACGGGGAACAGATTGCCCGGCCCCGCATTTAATCCCTCCAACGGCAGATTCTCCCAGCCGGAAGCACCATCGTCATAGCCAGCCTGCGGCCCCATTTGATCAGCCTGCCCCCAGCCTACCGCGCCAACAGGCTGCTGGGCTCCGCGAATCTGCATCCCCGCCGGAGCTCCGTAACTCTGTGCCCCAGGCAGAACGCCCGCACCACCCGATCGAATCGGAACGGGGCTGCCGGTCTGGACCGGAGCCACAGGGGCCATAGCCGCCCCCGGAACCTGTGGTCGCGAACCACCCCACGCCCCTCCGTACATTCCCGCAGTACCAGCTGTTGGATACCCCCCTGAAGAGCCGTACGGCGCCGGTTGAACCCAGGAACTTGGTTGAATTGCCTGCTGCGGCGGGTAATCGGGACGCCCTGCAGCCTGCAATGGCTGCGGTTGGTTCCAGCCAGCGGTCCTCGCATTTGACTGACCCGCTGGCCACTGGCCGCGATATCCCGCCTGAGCCGCATCCCGAGCGTCCAGTGGTGGCATCGATGGGATCCCTGAATCCGGCTGTGGAACCGGCCAGCCCGACTCTGGAAACTGCCCAGCCGTCCCGTCACTTCCCACGCCCCCTGAACCCTGCGACCAACCACCACTCCCAGGTGGAATCGGACGGCCTGCGTTCTCCTGTACTCGTCGTCGCAACGATGCATCACGCTGCTGTCGAGCCAGTTCCTGGACTTGCTCAAATGGCAAGCCCGCAGGCACCTCCGGAAGTTCGCCCGCCACATCCGCCGGCTGACGCCCTGACACGCTCGACTCATTCGCCTGATACTGAAGTTGAGACATCATCTCGGCGGCACGAGCTGTATCACCGTAGAGCTCCCGAACACGCTGCTCGGCTGCATCAGGACGTCCCAGCTGCAAATCCAGCAGTGCCAGGTTCACGCGAGCATTTTCATGCTGAGGATCCGCTTCCAGAGCCTGATTCAGATACCTCGTCGCTTCGGCAAAACGCTGCTGCAACAGACAGGAATACCCCAGATCTGAAAGTATGTTCGCATCCTGCGGACTGGCCTTCAATGCCTGCAGATAGTAGTACTCCGCGTCTTTCCAGCGGTGCTCCAGATCAGCTGACATCGCCAGCCCATGGTTGGCTGCAGCATGCGTCGGCTCCAAAAGCAGAATCTCACGGTAAGCCTGCTGCGCGCCATCCAGATCATTTTGTTCCAGTGCACGCTGCCCCTGCTGAACCAGTTGCTCAATCTGCTGAGCCTGCTGTGCGATCAGAGGTTCAGCCTGATCTGATTCCTTATCGCTGGATTTCGTTTTCCTGCCTGTCAGCCCGGCAAACGAAAACTTCGATTTCTCCACATCCTTTTTCTGGCTCTGACCGTCCGCCTTCGCTGCAGTCGACTTGCGGTCCGTCTGATCACCGCCTCGCTTCCAGAATCCGGCGTTCTGACAACCAGACCCAAAGCTCAGCAGCAGAATCAGTATGAGTCGCGAAAAACCGGACATCAGCAGGCCTCCGGGCCACTTCAGGGTGCATAGTGCATGCATTTCGGAACGTCACACACACAAACTCCGACCAACCGAATTATCACTTCTACCGCACTCATTCCTCTCCTGTCCACACAGAACAGGATTTGACCTGTGTTCAGCATCGAAGAATTCCGCCTTTCGTCGCAGAGTCCCGCCGATAAACTGCAGTTTCTGCCGTTTCCCCGTACCCTCTGGCATCAGGAGTACAGCAGACCAAGGATTCCCAGACCGTAAAACGTATACTCCACATCCGCCTGCTGATCCCAGACAGCCCCCCGAAACCCGCCTGACTCCAGCTCCAGGCCGCCCCGCACATACGCCAGCATCTGCTCTGTTGGTATCAGATCACGACGCCCAAGATCCTGCGCCGTCAAAAGTCCGGTGAAGGTGGACAGACCGTCGGCAAATGGAATTCTGGTGTTCGCCTGAAATCCACCCTCGCTGCTGACCACGTCCGTCAAAAAACCCAGCACATCTTCGGCAATTTCATCATCCATCGCCCCCAGACTTTTCAGCAATGCGACTGCCGCAGCTGTCGGATTCGTGCCACTTCGTTTCATCGGCGCAATCTCCACAAAGCCACCGTCCTCCCGCTGGCGGTCATATAGAAACTGCACCAGGGCATTCCGCCGCGGAATCTGCTGCCCCAACAGCTCAAAAACCAGCGCACACATGAACGACTGATAGGTACTTCCCGCCGCTCCCTCGGTGGTCCGCGAAAACCCGCCATCAGCAGTTCTCAACTGCAGCAGGCTCCGCAGAACCTCCGCTGCAAATTCCGCCGGCTTCTCGCTCAGAACGCCACCACCTTGAGACGCCTCAACCACAATTGCGCTGTACAGCCAGCTCAGAAGATCCACGGCATTGAGCGACAACGCGTCCGCAGACTTCAGAAACCCATGAAGCCTCGCCGCATTTTCAACCGGCAAACCACCCGTCACCGCCAGCGCTCGGACAGCAAAACCTGTGTAGTACAGGTCACCATCTCCCTCCCGACCACGAAATCCACCCGAATCACACTGCTGCCCAAGCAGAAACTCACGATGCAGCCTCAGTTGTTCCACCGGCAGCTTTCTCAGCCCCCGGGATACCCGATCTGCAAGCCTCATCAGATACATCACACCGCCCCCGTCGTCCTGTTCCAATCATGCCCGTTCGTTGCCTTCGGACAACATGCATTCTGCAAAAACACTGGATTTTACCGCCGCTTGCTGCCCTGCAAAAACACCCTCGCACGATCCAAACAAACATTCCGTTCAGTGTTTCCCGAAAGTTTGACGCACAATAACAAATCCTGACCTATATGTTCGTCAGTCAGTCTTCAATCCCCGGAACAAAACGTAAAGCTATCGAAACGAAGCTTGTTTACTCACCGCTGCGAGGTAGCTGTGAATAGGAAATTTCCTCAGATCCCCGCCCCCGTGGGCTGCCACCCGAAATGCCGGACCGGGGCCGCTACCGTTGAAACGGCCGTCTGTCTGCCATTTCTGCTGCTCCTGATCTTTGCCGGTGTTGAATTCGCAAATGTCGTTTTCCTGAAACAAACTGTGAACCTTGCCGCATTCGAGGCTGCCAAATCCATCTCATCTCCAGGTGACAACAACGCGCTTGCTCTGCAGAGTGCTGCCAGTGTCATGACCTCCCGTCGCACCCCAAACTACACCATCCTGATCTCTCCCACAGTCACACAGGATACGCCACGAGGCACCACTATCACCGTCACTGTCACGGCCTCGGCCTCAAACCTTTCTTTCGGCCCCGTCAGCTTCATGAGCGGCCAGAATATCTCTGCTGTTGTCAGAATGGCCCGACTCTGATCATCCCGCTGAACGCTTTCTGAGAGACGCTCCATGAATTCAAGACATCGCGATACCCGGATTCATCACCGTCCCGGCACTCCTGCAGGTCGACGCGGTGCCGCCCATGCTCTTATTGCCTCAATGCTGATTGCTTTCGGCATGACAATAGCCTTCTCCATAGATTTCGCTTACATGCAACTCGTGCGCACCGAACTGCGCACCGCGACTGATGCTGCAGCAAAGGCAGGGGCCGAAAACCTCGCACGTACTCGCGATCCTGATCAGGCTGTTGCTGCCGCCGTGCAGTTTGCCAGCCTCAATAAAGTCGGCGGACGTGACTTTCAAATCCGCCCGTCCGATGTGATCCTCGGACAGGCAGTGGCAGGCCAGAATGGACAATGGACCTTCAACCCCGGCATGTCACCTTACAATGCCGTTCAGGTGCAGTCCAAAGTGGGCGGCAGCGGTGTGTTCTCTCAGGTTGAACTGTTCTTCAAGTCCCTGACCGGCCGGGATGGGTTCAGCACCTCGGCAAAGGCAACCGCCGGTCGACAGGATATCGAAATCTGCCTGTGCCTCGACCGATCCCAGTCCATGATCCTGCGATCCGACAGCAATACCTACCCCTCAGGAAATCCCCTGCTTTACCCCCGATCCTACTACCCAAGCACAGCACTGCAGTATGACCACTCTCCGCCGCACCCCAGTCTCAGCCGCTGGTCTGCCCTGCGAGATGCCATCACTGTCTTTCTCGATGAAGCCGGCGCTGCACAATCACCACCCAGAACCAGCCTCGTGACGTGGAGCAGCGCCACTCGACAGTCGTATTACCCCAGACTGTCATCCACAGACTACACCTGTGACATTCCCCTTCCCAATGCATCAACTTTCACATGGAGCAGCAACCGAACTGCCGTCGCCGACAGAATGACGGCACTGTCGGCAGGTCCACTCATCGGAAATACAAAACTCTCTGAAGGAATTGATGAAGCCGTTCGCGTCCTCACAGGCTCAAACAGCCTCGTGCAAAGCAATAAAGTCATCATCCTCTTCACAGACGGCCTCTGGGCCAACTGTCGTCACCCCGAAGACGCAGCCAGAGATGCCGCCAGCGCAGGCGTCGTCATCCATTGCGTCAGCATGCTCACCGGTTCGCAGACCGTTCTGCGAAACATCGCCAGCATCACTGGAGGCTCATACAACGAAGCCACCAACGCAGAACAACTCCGTACGACCTTTCGCAACCTCGCACGAACCGTCTCCATCGTACTGACCGAATAGTCCCGTCCGCCGATGCCGGCACCGGAATCTCAGCATGAAACGCAGCCAACTGCCACGCTTTACCGAACGACGCGGCGCCGTGACTGTCGAATTTGCCCTTGTGGTACCAATTATCCTGCTGCTCTTTTTCGGAGCACTTGACATTGCATCCATGAATTTTGCACGGCACACCATCGGATTTGCTGCATACGAAGGAGCCCGCAAAGCTGCTATTCCCGGCAACACCGCGACGCACGCAACCACCGAAGCCATCCGACAGATGGGGCTTGTTGGACTCGGTACCGGTGCCGCAATCTCAGTCACCCAGACAAATACCGCAGTGACCGTCAGCATCGAGGTGCCATCCAGCGGATTCTCCTGGAGCCCTCTTGGCTACTTCGCCAATTACTCCATCCGCGAAACCTGCACGCTCAGAAAAGAGTGACAGATCCGCGTCTCTCTTTCAGTAACCAGCAGCCATTCCGTCCTTCCGTGACTCGCTCGCACCAAAATACACTCCACGCACAACGTCATACATGATCCCCTGATATCCACCAAATTCCCCACGCGCCGGTTTCAAAACATGCCCCCGCGCTCGCAACTGCTCTGATAAACCCTCCGGAAAACCCGATTCCAGAGCCACAGTCCCGCCCGTTGCCATCTGCTCACCAGTGGGTTCCGATGAACCGGAATGCAGGATTCGCGGAGCATCCCCAGCCTCCTGAATATTCATCCCGAAATCCAGAACATTCATCAGTATCTGAACATGCCCCTGTGGCTGCGTCGCTCCACCCATCACCCCAAAACTCATGAAAGGCTGCCCATCCTTCGTGACAAAGGCCGGAATGATCGTATGGAATGGCCGCTTGCCCGGCGCATACGAATTCATCCGGCCAGGCTGCAGGTCAAACATTTCCCCACGATCCTGCAGCGAAAACCCAGCCCCGTCGGACAAACTCCGGAACCGAAGCCACGATAATTGCTCTGTATCAACGACACCATGTTCCGATCACGATCTGCCGTCGTCAGGTAAATTGTGTCG
>Ga0078894_10000228_pt1 | contig 37689 bp, 43 predicted proteins | sample LauGreSu1BDMLBSD_2_FD_67506 | JGI IMG/M metagenome (GOLD analysis project Ga0078894, IMG submission 67506) | Freshwater lake microbial communities from Lake Michigan, USA - Su13.BD.MLB.SD (version 4) (version 4) | ecosystem: Environmental > Aquatic > Freshwater > Lake | place: Lake Michigan... | reverse complement strand
GGTGCTGACTGACCTAATATTCCAGAAGCCATAATCTAATCCTCAAAATCCTGCGAAAAAGTAAGCTTTGTTATTGCTAAAGCTGGGTGCAACTGCACTCGACACCCATGCAGACCCAGTTGATGTTAGTACATTGCCAACTGTTCCAGGTGACGTCAAACCTGTACCGCCATTGACCGCCGTCACCAACTGAGCGGCTGCAAAAGTAATTGCTCCGGTCATCGTGCCACCGGTCAAAGACAGTTTGCCGGCTAACAACGCGTCTGCTTGAGCCTGGGTATACGTGTTGGCCACGTTGAACGCGCCGTACGCAACAATGTCGACGATGTCACCGGCGACCAAGCCAGCGGTGAAGACCACGTTGGTGCCGCTGGTGGCTGTGAAATCAACGCCAACAACCTGCTTCACACCGTTCAAGTAAACGTCCACATAACCGACGTCGTACACAATGGCGAAGGTTGTCTGGCCACCGGTAGCCGTGTAAACCTGCCTGGACGATGTGCCATTCACAGCAGATCCGGCCGCTACCCAGGAAGATCCATTCCACACCCGCATCTCGTTGGCGGTCGTGTCAAAGTACAGAGCACCGGTGACCAGGGCGTTGCCGTCGTTATCCACGCTGGGCGGAGAACTTTTCGCGCCCAGGTACCTGTCGTCAAACTGGTCCCACGAAGCCGCTGCGCTGGTGGCCGAGGCCGCGGCAGAGGTGGCGCTTGAAGCCGCGTTAGTGGCACTTGTAGCCGCTGCCCCTTGACTAGCTAGGGCGGCGGTTGCGGAGGTCGCAGCGGCCGCAGCAGATGCCGCAGCAGATGTCGTGCTACCAAACAGCGTGTCAATCTGCGTGATCGTGTAGGCGTCAGTAATGCCAAACCCGGCCAGGGTGGTAGGGTTAGTACCCGCAGTGGCGCGGCCGTACGCATCGATCGTCAAAGACTTATACGTGCCTGGCGTAATTGCCGTTGCCGCTAAATCGATGTCGTCGGCGTTTACTACAATCCTGGACGCTGAGGCGGTGTTCACGTTCAGCGTGTTGCCGCTCTTCGACATACCCGTGCCGGCGGTAATCTGCCCGGCGCCGCTGAATTGAACCCACGTCACCGCCGTGCTGCCCAGCGTGCCACCTGGGGCAACGGTACACACAAAACCGTTGTTGCCGTTGGCCGTGCCGCCCTCGATAAAGGTGAACGCATGGACCAGCTCGTCCCACGTGTTCGCATCGGGCGCGCGAGTCCAAGACCCTGCGGCCACGACGTAGATGCCGTTCTCAGATGCAGTGCCCTGGTCTTTAACCAGCACTCTCTGGCCAACAGTCACCGCCACGCCATCGATTGTCTGGGTGCTGCTCAGCGTAATGTTTGCTGTCGTTGCAGCCCGGCACGATGCTTTGGCATCTAGGCCCTGGACTGAGTTATCAACGTAAAGCTTGTTGGCCGCGTCGGTGTCGTTGGTCGGTGTAGCAAGGCCTGTTATGGTGCCCGCCGTACCGCTGTCCATGTCCAGCGTACCGTTGATCGTCACGTTGCTAAAAGTCGACGTGCCGCTTGCGGCCGTGACGTTACCCGTAAGGTTGCCCGTGACGTTACCCGTGACGTTACCCAACAGATCGCCTGTGACGTTGCCTGTGACGTTGCCTGTGACGTTGCCGGTCAAAGGCCCACTAAAGCCTACTGTCGCGGTGACCGTCGTGCCACGGAGCGTTTGCGCCGTCGTAGCGCCAATGGGCACGTTGTTAATCGTACCGCCCGTAATCGTCGCGGAGGAAAACGAGGACGCTCCAGTCGATGTCACGTTGCCCGTGACGTTGCCTGTGTAGCCCAGTGTGGAGGACAGCGAGGTGAACGCCCCTGTGCTTGGCGTTGTTGCGCCAATTGCCGTCGCGTTAATCAGCACGCCGCTGATGTTGACCGTTGTCAACACCGCTGCGGTGGTGATGCCATCTCCTGCCGAATTGACAATTAAGATGTCGCCAGCCATCCCCACGCCGGACAAAGTCGGCAACTTGTCAAAAGCCTGTGTGACGAGCGTAAACTCATTACGGATGGCGACTGATGCCCCTGGCGCGTTTGGAGCCGGTACGGTGCCTCCGTTGTAGTAGCTGTTTGTCATCTCAGTCCTCGGCGGAAAGTGTAATGCACGATGATGCTGTTGACCGTAAAAGGTTCAAGAAGGTCCGATACGGCTGAAACTCGAATCGCCATATTCTCGGCGGTGCCTCTGACTTCAACTTCAGACGGCGAAATGTCGGAGCCGTCCCACACAAACTCGTCCCAGGTCCAGTCGTCCCAGTAGCTGGCGCGCAAATCGTTTGTGTTAGAAGAGTCGCTGTCTTGCGTAAAATACGTGCTTCGGTATCCCAAATCATACCCGAATTGGAACTCCGCGTAAGCGTTCCCGGTGACTTCGACACTGGCTTTTCTGTATCTTTTCAACAGTCTGGGGGAGTTGGTGCTGTTGAACGGCAGACCAAGCGACGCAGGTATCGACTCCCCGTCAAAACTGGTGCCACGGTCAAGTTCGTAAACGTAACCGTTTGTGCTACCCAAGAACATTCTTGCCGTCCCTGACGCGTCTTCTCCTTCGAAGGCGCAATTGATCACATGCGAAAACTGCATTGGCATGGCGCCAAGTAGAGAACCGTTCAAAATTGTCAGGTACACCCCGTAGCCGTCGCTGAAGAAGACTCGGTATTGCCCTTTCTCGCGATTCACTGTGCTGGCCGTGGCAAGATTTATGCGCGGCTGCATGAACGGCCGGATGTTCATCGTCAGCGACGCCGGCAAGAAGTTACCGAAGTTCAAGCTCGTGCCCAGGCTGATCACGCCTCGGTCGTCTAGGACGTACGCCTGGTCCATCGTCTGCGCCGTATAAGCCACCGCGCCTGTGCCCGTGTTGAACGTAGCCAGGGAGAAGTTTGCAGAGCTGGTGCCGTAAAGCACCGAGGTGTCTCGCCGGGTGTACACCGCCAGTGCGCCGCTAGATTGATCACCTGGCAAGGGTAGCAGGTTGGTAATCGTCGCGTTCATTGCGATTTCACCGGCACCGAGAATGGGCGCCCATTGAAACGGCAGTCCCAAGCCAGAGAACTGCAAAGACGCGCCGAACGACAGGAACAGGTGCTGGCGATGCACAACGATGTGCTCAGGCTTGTCGTTAGCCATGCCAGTGCTAATCGGAACCAGGGTCGTGCCGTCGAACTCCCAGGCGCGATTCTTGCCATCGCAACTGTACGCCCTGTAGTTAGACACCCCTCCGCCAATATTGCCGATCACGGTCTCCACACGGCCGTCTGGGGCCAGCGTGATGGCGGTCGCCGCTCCGACAGCAACCGCTTTGGTAACGGCGCTAACTTGCAAGTTCTCAGCCGCCTGGAATGTCCCGGTTGTAGAACTAAGAATCAGCCTGCCCACAGCGTTGCTGGTGGCAAAGCTTCCGGACGTTATAACGACCCTGGCCACTACTCCGGTAGCGCCACTGGTCTGCCCTGTAACCGTGTTGCCGACAAAGATCTCCGCCGTGCCGGTGTTGAACCCCAGCTCAGATCCAAGGGGTACAACGGTCCATCCGCTACCGCTGGAGGCGTACATCGCCAGGGCTGTGCCGCCGGCGTTGTTGCGGAACGCATACACGACACCGTTGTACAGGAAGACCCCGCGCACCGGGCCGGAGCCCGGCACAAGGGTGATGTTGCTTCGGTATGAATCCGCTGCCAGGTTGCGGTACGTCGCGTCAGTGAGCCCGTCTGCGACTACGCCGATCTGGCTGGTTAGCGTGCCGATTGTCACCGCCGATACTTGAAGAGTTTCGCCGTCAGTAAAATCGCTGCTTTCTTTTGTGACGATAAGATTTTGCCCGTCAATGGCAATGACCACTGCAGTCTGCCCAGAGGTCAGCCCTGTGATCGTGTTGCCTACCGCTACCGTCCCTGAGATCACGCACGCAAAAACGTCGTAGACCGCGTCAGACGGCCTGGGGCGGCCATCAAAGCGTTCGTACCCGGCAATGCGAGTGTAGCCCCCTGTGATGGAGGCTTCGAAGTTGGTGGATCGGCGCACAAACCCTGGTGGCAGAGACAGAGTAGGCGTAACTTGGTCCAGCCCACCGCGCAAGCGGATCAGGTCATACTGGACTCGTGGCATTGCCGGCAGGGTGGACATTGGCACCTCAAGCCAGCGGGGGGCCGCTGATCAAATCTGGAAGTTGATCGATCTCAAGGCGATTCATCAGCCTCTTGAACTCCATCTCGCCACGCTGATAAACCTCGGTGGCGGCTTCGTAGCCGGCGTAGAACATCATCGCCCGGTACACGATCATCGGGTGGAAACGATCCGGTAGATCCGGCTCTTGCGTGGTGGTGGTGAATTCCGTGGGCTTCCGGTAATACTCTCCGACGATCACGTACGACTGGTTCGGGATCGCGCCCAGTCCGAGGTTCTTGCTCGGCGGAACAATGGTCACCACGACCGGGCGGGTCGTCGTGTTGCGCATGTTCGCGTACTGGTAGAGGTTTCGGAATGTGTTCCACTCCATGAAGTTCAGCAGCTGCTCATCGCCGTAGTTGGCGCCAACACTGCTGGCCCTGAAACTGTCTCTCTTCCAGTTCGCAAACGTGGAACCGATTCCCACCTCGGTCGGGGTGTACTGCCACTGCGAGCCGACGGCGTTGAACTGCAGAGGCTGGCGCATGAACTGCCAGTCCTCGTGCGCGGTCTGAACGTCGATCCAGGCAGCGTTGATCCAGTTAAGGAATCGCAGCGATTCGCCGGTCAGGCCGGTGATAGTCGTCAGGGCTGGCCCTGTGACACCACACTCTTGCCTGGCGCGGTTGATCAGCTGCAAGCAGTTCATCAGTTAACCTCGGCCAGAATCTGGTCAAGCCAAGCGCGGCCTTTTGGATTCTTGTCTTCTGAGACGACGAACGGGAAGGCGAGCCCGTGTCGGGCCACCATCACGCTCCGGTCTGGCTCGGACGGGTTGGGGGTCATCTGCGTGTATCGGGTCTCTTTCATCCTCGCCAGCACTTCTATGAATTTGCGGCGGACGGGCACATTCTGACCGCGGGGGATGATCTGGTTGAAGCCGTTCACGTTCAGATGCGCGTACGGGGGCTCGTTCTCGTTCGTGGTCGGGTGAATCATTACTGTCACCTGCTCCTCCATGAACGATTCTTCTTTGAGCATCTTTTTGAAGTCGCGGTTGCCGGTCACGGGCTCCACAATTTCACTGTCGTCAATAATGTCAATCGGGTTCTTCGCCATCGGATTTTCTCCTTGTAGGTTTTCCCCCAAAAAAGACGAGCCGTCGTAAAACGGCTCGTCAAGCACTCCCCCATCTCGGGAGTCAAGATGGGGGAGTTGACGGCGACTGTTACTGCGCGGTGCCTGGCATTGAGGCGATGTTGATGTACGTCGCGGTGTTGCCAGTGCCCAGTACCGTAGTGCCCGGAGTAAAGGTCTGACTGGAGCTGGTGCTGACCTTGATCAAACCAAACGGAGTCAGGTTAGAAGCTGGGGCATTTGGCACCGGGCAAGGATCGGCAGAGGCCACGATAGGACCCTGTGAGGTGGTCACGTTGCCGCTGGTGTCCAGGAACAAACCGAACAAACAAGCCTGGCTGTTACCGAGGGCCGTGTGGCCAGCAGAAAACGCCAAGTTGTCAGTAATCGCTTTGGACTTGAAGATACCGTTGTTGGTGAAAGTCACCGCAACAGTAGTTTTAAAAGTACCTGCGGTAGTACCCGCCGCAAGAGCTCCTGAAATCAGCGACACAAAGCCGCTGTTAATCTGTTCAATATTGTAGGACATGCTGGTGTCTCCTTAAGCGGAAATAGTAGGGGTCACCGCAGTAGCGGTGGTCGGCGTAGTCGCGGCGTTGTAGTCAGTTCGCAACTGATTCAACGACGTGGCCAACGCAGCGATGTCGACTTGCATAGCGGCGAGCAGCGGTTGAATCTCACGCGAAGTAAGAATGTCCGGCACTTTAGGCATGCGTTGTTGTATGCTTTCACTCATGGTGTGATCTCCTCAAATCAAAACAGAGCGCCTCCGAAAAGGCGCTCAGTAGGTTACAGTGCGGTCACACCAGTTTCGATGCGGGCCATCCACGCGTCGTTCAAACGAACGGTGGCGAACCAGGTCGAAGCGCCCACATAGCCGAACTGGCCCAGCGGGTTGGCGTGGTTGGTCTGGGAAGCCTTCAGGACGACCGGCTTGATGGCCGACATGCCCTTCAGAGCGACTTGGCCCCAAGCATCTTCACCGATCACCAGGAACGGGTACACGTCGACGTTGGCAGCGCCAAGCGACAGCATGCCGTTCAGGGTGCCGGAACCGGCGGCGAGGAACGACTGCAGCAGCGGGGAGCTGATGAATCGGAAATCTTCGCAGGCGCCAATCTCGCGATCGTGGATAGGTTTGAAGCTGCCGTACTCTTCCACACGGGTGAAGCCCGGCAGATTGCGCACGTCGGACACCGCGTCAGTGTGACAGAACACGATGAAAGACGGCTGCACGGCGCGAGTGCCGAAGTTGACGCCAGGCGCCAGGCGGCTGGTCACTCGGCGGGAGCGGTTGCTCTCGAGAGTACGCGCTGCCTTGCGGATAGCGTTCAGGCTGATGGCGGTGTTCAGGCCTGCACGGGTAGTGCCGTTGGCGTAGATCACCGTCGAGCCAGCTTTCAGCACGCCGTAGCGGACCATTTCCATGACTTCAGCCATAGTTTCGCCGGTCAGCTTGATCATCTCACCGGGGATGTCGTCTTCGTACAGCTGCTCAACTTTTGAGCTGTACTTGAAGAGGATACCGTACTGCTGCAGCTGGACGGTCACGTCCTGGAAGCTGATGGTGTTGCTGTTGGGCGTTACGCCTTCGGACAGCACGAAGTTGCTGGCGACGATGTTCGGCGTGCCGGCGTAGCGCTGGCTGCCTTCAATCGTGGTGCCAGCGGCTACTGCACCGAAGGGCAGAGTGCGGCGGAAGACCAGCGTGTCAGTGCTGTTCTGGGGCATTTCACGCTGAGTACCGAAATCACCGAGGACGGTGATCGGCTGTGCGTGGTCGAGCATACCTTGAGCGGCGCGGATAAGGTTACGCGACGCGACTGTACCGTAGTTTTGAATTGCCATTGGGCAAGGCTCCTGTAGTTAAGTTTCAAAAGCCACGCTGCTCTTTTCGTTTTTCGAGCTGCCTGGCTTCATATTTCCAAAGTTCTTCTTGGGTCATGCTCTCGACTGTTTTCGAGGGCCGTGACACACCGGGTTTGGTCGAGAGTGCGCTTTCGAGAGTGGCCTTGCGTTGGTTTTGAACCGACGGCGCTTTCTTGGCTGCTTCGTACAAATCAAGCATCTTGATAGCGTCAGACGCTTTGGGGCTGTTCAGCAGGGAATACACGTTCTGGGGTTGGGAATTGGCCCAAGCGATAAACTTCTCGTTGTTGACCTCGTCCTTCCACTCCGGGTGGCGCATTTCCAGCTTGGCGTACTCCAAAGCCTCCTGGTTCTCGGCTCGCATCTGAGTGGTTCTTTCCTCAAGCAGCTGATTAAGCTGATCGGTTGGAACCCCTTGAGCGCTCGAGCCAACCTTGGCGGAGACGTACTCTTCCATCGCTTCAGCCCATTCAGGAAAATCCTGTTTGAGCTCTTTCCACTTCTCAGAATCGCTTGCTGCTTTGGTCACTTCGCCAGCGGTAGGCGTGGAAACAGCGGCTTGCTGTTTCATTTGTTCCCGCTCGCGCTGCCAGGCAGCTACCCGACCCTCAGTTGTTTTGACGTGATGTCGAAGATCCTCGTTGGCTCTTTTGAGTTCGTCGATTTCTGCCAGTTTTGACCTGACCGCTTGCGGCAGCCCTTCAAAAGGGTCTGCTGGCGTCTCTGGCTGTGGTTCAGGTTGCGGTTCAGGAGCCGGCGCTACCGGGTCCGTGCTGTTTGCTTCCTCGTCCCACACTTTCTGCGCGTCTTCAGCGCTCAACAAATCATTGTCTGCCACTTCGTCTCTCCGTCATTTTGTCAAGGGTGGTTCTGTGCCCACCTCTTACCAAGCCCGGCGATGTCAGAATAACGTCGGCGGAGCCTCCACTTCTCGAGTCACCCGGTTGGGCAAGTCAAGTATTCTTTTGAGGACCCGTATCTCACCTCGATAGGCGGCGGTCTCCTCTGGCGACAGGCTGATCGAATCATTTTTAACTCGGGCGGCTTCAAGCTCTCCGCGGGCCCATGCTTCCACTTTGGCCCACTCACCCGGTTGTAGATTGATCATGTCTATCGCCAATCATGTTTTAATATCTGTCACCAATGCTAGGGAAGCCCTAGCAGGGGGTCAAGCCAAGAACCGGAGCTTGTAGAGCGTGCTCTGATACAGGGTCACGATCTCGTCCAAAGCGTTGTTCAAAGCAGTCTCTTTCCGGGGGCAGACCTTTTCCCGGTTGTCCTCGATCCAAGACATCTGCTGCTCCAGCACGTCGGCGATCTCGCCCTCGAAGTCGTTGTCCCCGAGGGGGATGTCAAGTAGCTCGTTGAACCGCCCCTGGTAAGCCTCGACGAAACCGTCGACGAGAGGGATCACCCCCTCGTAGAACCCTGCCAGCGCCATGTGCTCGGCGTAGGACGTGGTCCGTAAGTGCTGCCTGTGCGTCAGGTCGCGGGCCAGGAACAGCATCGCGACCATCATCCCCGTGTGTTTCATGCTCAGTACCCCGTTTTGGCGTATCGTGGGAATACAGCCAAAGTAACTGTGATGCTGCTGCCCGTGCCGCCGGTGATGTTTGGGCGAACGAACAGGGGCGTTTCGTTGCATGAGTGGACCGCCGCGGAGGTGTACGCCATGCCGGATGTCCCGCTCTTTGCTGTCAACGTGTGCCAATTTGTGCCGTCGTTGGACCCCTGCAGCGTGCAGGTTGCTCCGCCAAACGTGCCGGCCACCTGGAACGTCAGATCCGCCGAGGACGGAACTCGAAACGGCGAGCCGTTGTCTGTGCCGGCCATCGCTGCCCACGTCACCACGATTGCACCTTCGCGGGTGCTCGAAAACTGTACTGTTGCCATTACTTGTTCCTCATTGCTTTGCTGATCAGCCCGTTACGGGTGGTTTTGGCTGCCGCCTTGAAGGACTCATTGGTCGGCGCCCCTTTGCTGCCTGGCTCGCGCATTCTTTCACCCGATCCGGCTTTGATTCGTTCACGCTTGGCGTGGATGTTCGCGTATAGCCCTTTCATCACCACTTCACCTTGTCCGCCCAGAAAGCTGCGCTCATCTTGCCCTTGGCGATATTCTTGGCGTGTCTCGCCTTAAACGCTTTGTTCCTGGCCGAGCCTTCCGGGGATCCCTTCACGCCCTTTTGGCCGAAGCGGATGATCTTCTCTTTCCCATCCGCGCAGGCTTTAACGACGTGGCTCTTTTTCGGGTGGTCAGGGGTGGCTCGAGGAGCGTTGCACTTCATCTCTTTGGCGATCAGACCCTTGCTCATATACCGCTGCCCATCTGCATCTTCAGGCGCCGCTCAGCGGCGAACAGGTTCTGCTTGCTGCGCTCCTTGATCGCGGTCTCACCCAGGCGCGCTTTGATCTGTTCCAGGGACAGGTTCTGCGCGTTGGCCAGCTTCAGCATCTCCAGCTCAATCATCTGCTGCCGCTCTTCACGCCTCGCACGGATGCCCTCCTGCGCAATCTGCAGGCGGGTCTGTAGTTCCATCATGTCGCCTTCGTTCTGCGCCTGGACGCGCTGCACGTCAGTCTGGGCGCGGATCTTGGCGGCGACGACGCGAGGATCTTCAGTCTGACCCTGCTGCGCGGCCTGCCGCTCTGCTTCAAGGATTTCCTCAATCTCTTCGTCGGACTTGAACACCTCTGCCGGGTCAACGTGCTGCGCCTGCAGCGCGCGCTCGAACAACTTCTTCGGATCCAGGTACTTGCCGTAGAGAGGATTTGCACCGGCCGCCAGCAACTGCAGGAATGCCTGGTTCTGGATGTCGCGGACGACCAGCGTTGAGCTGCCGCGGGCGTCAACGCTGAAGTCGCCCTTGATCGACTCGTCGTCGTTGTAGAGCATGTTCCAGTCGTAGTAACGACGGATGTGTGGCTTTGTCACCAAATCGTCAAACTGCTTGACCAGTCGCTTCAGGACGACATTCGCGGAGGTCATAAGCATCTGCATACCGCCGACGGTGTCAGGGGCTGTGCCCTGCTCGCCCTGCATCAGGGTCGGGACGCCGGTCTCTGCGTCGGCAAGCTGCATCGCCATCTCAATGATACTTGCCAGCTCGCCTTGGTGACTGTTGAACTCAAACGAGGTGAACGCCTTCCGCACGTCGTCAACGTCGTCTGTTGCGTACCATATCTTGCGGGCCGACAGCTGCCACTGCTTGTCTGCCGGCTGGATTACCCCAGGCTTGACGACAATCTGGGGACCGCTGGTGACGCCTGCATTGTCCATCATCTGCCGCCAGGCGGCGTTCAGGACTCGCTGCTGGGCGCGCATAAGGTACGGCACGCCGTAGCCCCAGACCGTGTTGCCGGCCTTCTCCCAGATGAACGCGTCAAACGGCAAAGAGCCGTCTTCAAGAGGATTGATAAACGCCCGAACGACGGTGTCGTTGATCATCACTACGGTCGCGCTGACCGTCCGCAGCTGGTCTTTCTCGCCCAGTTCAACTCCGGCAGCGGCCAGGTCGTCGTAGTCTACCTCGCCGGTGTATTCCCACTTCTCAAACAGGTCTTCGGCGATGTCGGTAAGCTCTTCGTCGCGAATCTCTTGCAACGCTCGGCTACGCTTGGGGCCTTCTTCAAGGACCTTCCGCAGTTGATCCTCCATGTAGCCCTTCTGCTTGGCCAGCTCGCGCACGCGCTTGGCTGTCAGCTCGTCGCGTTCGTAGATGCCTTTCCCGTTCTGAATGTTGGACCCGCAGCCGGGATCAGGGTAGACGTTTCGAGGGTCGACTCGGAAGCTGACAGGAGCCTTTTCCTCAATGAACACCATCGCCTGCTCGCCGGTCTCCAGTTTCTTCCAGGCCTTCCGCGAGCGGTTCATAACGACAGGACCCTTCAGGATGCCGGTGCCCCACTTGGCGGCATCGTGGATGACAGCCCGCAGCTCGGCGTTGTAGTCGGACTCAATAAGCTGGTCATCGATCGTGGTCTGCATCGCCTTCGCTTTCTGTCTGGCGTCGGCCATGATCGCCCGCGCGACAGCCTTCATCGTGACCGGGTTCCCTTGCTGGTCGGTGACCTGCTCTCCAGTGGCGGGGTTGATCGCCTGGCCGTTGTCCGACACGAGCTCGCTGATTGACGGCTCGGGGGTAGGTTTGATGCCCCAGTTGCGGTCGTCCGTCGGCAGCAGGATGTCAGCAATCCGAGCCTCTGCGGCGTTCGTCTTCTGCCGTGTGAGACCGATGTAGACCGTCGACCGGTGCGGCTTGGCGTGCTGCGTCGTGACCGGGTAGCCCTGTTCAACGCTGGTCATCATCTGCGACGCGGCGCGGTTGACGTTGTCCTTGCTGTTGTACTGGTCCTCGTCTTCAAGCCACCGCTTGTCAACGCCAGCCGCAGCACGGGCGCGGATCCAGGTGTCACGCTGGCGACCGAGGGCCATGCCGAAAATGCTTAATTTGCTGAGTTCGTTTTCCATGCTCATCAGTACCCCGCCACTTCGTCAAATACGCCGAAAGGGATGACCGGCGCTGTGTAACCGCGTGGCTGCACTTCGGCTGCCGTCTTCGCGTGCCTGCGCATCATCATACCGTATCGCGTAGCCGCCATAAGGTCATCAACTTTCGTAACAATCAAGCCGTCCTTGCGATGGTACAGGCGGAACTCCTCGAACCATTCGCTGAGATGACTGAACACCCTCAGACGGCGGGTCTGCATTCGTTCCAGCATCTGTGCGACCCCTGCCTCCAGGCCGTTGCTGCCATCCTCAAAAGTGGCGCGGTCTTTCAGCATTGCCAATCCCTGGGCCTTGTACTGCGCAGCCAGCTGCTGGCCTGAACCCTTGTCACGCTGCAGGCCGTCATGCGGCCAGGCAACGGGAATCCAATTGCCGCGGGTGCGCACTGAAGCCGCGTGCTGCACGATCGCGTTGTCTTTGACTCGGTAGGTGTCGGTGACGTAGAGCGTGTCGGTGTCGCGGTCCCATGCCAGCCAGACCGCTGCCGTGGGGTGATCGATGCCGAAGTCGATGCCGACGATTCGGGGCCAGTGGGCGGGTATCGCGAACGGCTGAATGGCCACCGCCTCATCGGCGAGCGGAAAGACCCTGCCGGAGCCCATCGACGGGATGCCCTTGGTACGCGCATCGCGCTCGTGTTCAGGGTAACTGGCGATGATCCGCTCACGCTCTTCGGGGGTGTAGTGCTCCACATCGTGGACGGTCATGCTGATCACTGTCGTGCCGTCAGGCTTGTCCAAAAGGAACCTGCGCACTACATCGGACATGCCCATGAGCGGCGTGAACGTCACGAAAACCATGCCCAGAGTTGCGTTGGTGCGGGTCAGCGCCTCGCTGTAAATCGACATCGGCGGCTCTTCGTCCATCCACACGCCGTCGACTGTGTCAGCCTGCCATTTGGTGCGACCCTGGTCGTAGGAGTTGAACTGGATCACGGAGTCTTCGCCGCTGACGTGCCGCACGATGCAGCTGGCCACCGCATCAGCGACACCCTGGCGCATGCTCGTGTCTTTGAGGCAGTCGTGCGGGATGGCGCCGGTGCCCCACTCGTCGCGCAGCTCGGGCGGGCCGATCAGCAGACGCTGCTGACCTTTGCGCGTGAGCTCGGCGGACTCTGAACCGATCATCCATCGGGTGGCGCGCGGGAAGCGTTTGCCGGTCCACCACGCCGGATACCGGCCGGTGGCGTGCATCGCTACTTCGTACGCGCCGGAATACGTTTTGCCGCTTTGGTTCGCGGCCATGAAGAGCCGCTCTCGATACTGCGTGGCGGCTGCATGAAATTCAAGTTGTTTACCGTACGGTTTATAAGCTGACAGGCGATTGCGCTTTGCGCGCAAATCTTTCTCGCGCAGCAGGTCATACACTTCCCGCCGCTCATCCAGGCTGAGAGCCGAGAAGTTTATGGGCTGCTGCTGCGCGGTCACTTTGAGACCGCTTTCGCCAAAAGCGCAGTGAGCCTGGCGTCGATCTCCTCGCTGCTCATCTCAAGCGTGCCGCTGATTTTCATTTCAATGGCTTTCAGTTTGGGTTGGTTGTACTGCAGCAGCTCGGTGAGAGTGCGCACTTTCGTGTCGGGATCGATCAGATCGATCATCACCGGCTTGCCGTCCTCGCCCACTATCACCGCCCCTGATCTGTCGCGAGCAGGCACCTGTGTGCGCAGCACACGCGCGATCTCAGCAGCAGGGTCTAGGCCTTCGTCGATGCAAGCCTGGGCGACGGATTTCAGATTGATCGTTCCGCTGCGGTTGGCCTGCTGACCTGCGATGCCGCGGCCCTCAACTACGCCCTTGGCGTTTTTCGGCAGCCTGCGACCAGTAGGCGCAGGCATGTCAAAAGACGCCGTGGTCGCGAGTAGCGGCGCGCCATCGTCGTCGGTTTCAGGGCGGCGCAGCTGCGACGCCCGAGTGTTGTGCTTCGGCATGTCAAATCTTGCCGGGGATTACGCCACCAGCGAAGCCGGCGGGGGCTTTGACCGAACCGCCTGTTTTCTTGTAGGCCTTTTGCGTGGCGTTCGTGCCAGGCATCGGCACCGACACCTTGCTCGGTATCTCACCTTTTCCCTGCTCCTGATTGCTGCCCACTGGGCCGCCCTTGCGTGCGCGATATGCGTCCATTACATCATCTCCTCATCAGTTGACATCGGTGCCTCGCGCGCTGCGGCCTCTTGCTGCCACATTGCGTCCGGCGATTCTGTGCCCTCGAGCATCTGCCCGACAGCGTCGAGCGCCTCTGCAGCGCTCGGGAAATTCATCATCTGCGGCTCTGCGCCGTCCATCTCCATCGTGACCGCGGCGGCGCCGTCGTCAGCGATGTCTATCGTGATCCTGCTGGCCATCGGCGTCTCCTGTAAAGTTTTTCGCCGGTCAAAGTCTCAGGGAAGCTGCGGCTTTGTGCAAGATGGCCGAAAAATATTTAAAAAAGTTTGTGGCAAGTACTTGACATCAAGTATCAGGCGTGCGGAAATGGCCTCTCACGACGACGAACCACTGCTGACCGGAGCAGATCAAACACCGGGAGCCGGGGCGGATGCCTCAGAGGACAAACCGGCAACTTGTATAGCGCTGACGCTGCGCTACTGACGAGGCCCAGAAGGCCGAAACAAGAGTCCCAGGAGGACAGCATGACAATCGAACAGTTCCTTGATAACAGAATCAGCCGTCGCCTCAAAGCAGAAGAGAGGGCGCTGACCCGCCTTGAAAAGCGCGAAGCCCGCGCTGAAAAATTGGTTGGCACTATCCTGCGCGACGGCGAAGAGGTCAGCTACATCTGGCCGCAGGGCGGCAAGTACCAAGAGGGCCGCCACTTTGAATTAATCGCTTTTCTAATCCGAAACAATTACGCGTAACCCAGTCCCAGGAGGACAAAATGCTCGTGAAATACAACACCGCAGTATTCACCCCCGCCGGCTGGCGTTCAGAGGCAGTCACCGCCCGCCTTGAGTTGCTCTCGCCCAAGCGGGGCAGAGTCGTCGAAGTCATCGACATCGGCGGCAACGGGAATTCCGGCTACGGCAGCCGGACAGGCGCCAAGCGGCAGGCCTACAACGTGGGCGGTGTCGCCGCTCGCGAACTCGGCGCAATCAAGCTGGTCGGGAAAGTCGCGATACAGGACGAAACGCCGTAAGGCGTCTGACCGGTAACGCCGGCACTGATGAGTCCATCACAACCCAGCCCCAGGAGGGCACGCACATGATCCGCTACGCATCCAGCACCAAAGACAACACGTTCCGCAGCCAGACCCCAATCACGGGCGAGCAATTCGCCCGCTATGCTCCATCAGTGCTGGCCACCGAAGCCCACGCCAGCCGCTCCGAGCGGTACACTCACATCCCGACGATCGACATCTTGCGCGGGATGTGGCGAGAAGGGTTCGCCCCGTATGAGGTGCGCCAGTCGATGACCCGCGATGCCAGCAAACGGGAATTCACTCGCCACATGGTCCGCCTGCGCCACCGCAGCCTGATCGACGCCGGCAGCGGGGAAGTGCCGGAGATCATCCTGATCAACAGCCACGACGGGGCGTCTAGCTACCACCTGCTAGCCGGCTATTTTCGGTTTGTTTGCTCGAACGGCCTGATCGCCGGTGACGTTCACAACAACGTCAAAATCCGGCACTCCGGCGACGTAGTCGGAAACGTCATCGAAGGCAGCTACGAGGTCCTGCGCAACGTTCAGGAGATAGAACACCGCAAGGAAGCCTTCAAGGGCATCGAACTGTCCCGCCCCGAACAACTGCTGCTCGCTGACGAGGCCATCAAGCTGCGCTGGGACGACGCAGCGCCGGTGTCAGCAGCACAGGTGATCCGACCGCACCGCAACGACGACGCGGCGCCGACCCTCTGGAACACCTACAACGTGATCCAGGAAAACCTGCTCAAGGGCGGCCAGCGTGGCCGCGCAACAACCGGCCGCCGGATGACCACGCGTCCGGTGACCGGCATCCAGCAGGACGTGAAGCTGAACCGCGCGCTCTGGTCGCTGGCCGAGAAAATGGCCGACCTCAAAGCCGCATAAGGACGAAACGCAGCACCCGCTGCGTCTGACCGGTAACGCCGGCACTGATGAGTCCACAAGTCCCAGGAGGACATAGCATGACCGCACAACTCAAAACCATCATCACTGACGCCGACCTGATCGCCATGGTCGACGAACTCGGCGGCCTGAAAGCCCGCATCGCGGACTTGCAAATCCGCGAAAAAGAAATCAAGGCCATGCTTTCCGGCTGCGGCTACGAAGCAATCGACGGCCAGCAGTACCGCGCCAGCATCGCCTGGTCGGACGGCCGCCTCAGCATCGACTGGCGCGCCATCGCCGAACATTTCAACCCCAGCCGTCAGCTGGTCACCGCCCACAGCTCGACGGGCGAGGCCTTCGCCACGATCAAGGTCTCGGCTCGCAAGACCTCGTAAGGACGAAACGCAGCACCCGCTGCGTCTGCCGGTAACTGCCGGTACTGATGAGTCCCAGGAGGACCGCATGCGTTACACAACTTTTTGCTCTGGAAAAACAGAATCTGGGCAGTTCGTTCAGTTTCGGATCGCCGGCACGGCCAAGCCGGCCACGATAATTAATCGCGCTGCCAAGCGTGGCATCACTGCCGAACTGAAAGCCGAGGCAGTCAGTTTTGACGGCTCCGGCAAAGGCCGGCACATCAAAAACGCGGTGCCGTTATGAAAAAAGATGAGTTCCTCAATCTGGCATGGGCGCCTGCTGTCCGCCAACAGCTGGAAGCGCACATGGCCGCTGGCAGGGCCGAGGCCTACTCGGCTGAAGTGATGCCCAACGGCAAGCTGCGCGCTCGCGTGTGGGCCGAAAATCCCGGCGACTGGGACACCGACCTCGTATACGAAGTGTCGCCCCCGGAGTCGGAGATCGAGGCGCCCGTTGCGACCGCGGTCAGCCGGACACAACAAGCGATCCGGCTCATGAAAGAACACGGCTGGACTGCCTACCGGGCCTGCAAGGCGGTCGGCGTGAGTCAATCCGCGGTCAGCCGGTCAAAAAATCGTAGAACCCCTCCTGCCCGGCCATCTTGACCTGCAGCGAATCTCGGACACGGACGTCCGGGCCTGCCAGCAACCTGAACACCCTCACCGTCTCCGTCTGCCCGCTTCTGACGATCCTCCGCAGCAACTGGTTGTAGTAATCGTACGAGTGCGGCAGCGTGTAGTACGCCAGCGCCGAGTAGTGATGCTGCAGCCCGTCGATCCCGTGCCCTGCCGACTGCGGGTGGATCAACGCAAGGGGGGCCTTCCCGGCTTTAGCCGCTGCAAGGCCCCCCTCTGTCGTTATGTCCACCATCCCAGGAAACGCCTGCAGCAACCTCTCCCTCTCATGCGTCCACCAGGTCGCGACCATCAGCGGCTCGCCGTCCATCTGCTCAATCAGCTCCCGCAACGCGTCGATCTTCGCATCGTGGACGTGGGTCACTCCCCCGCCATCGTTGAAAACCGTCCCGCTGGCCAGCTGCAACGCCTTCCCGATCGCAACCGCGTTGTTGCCTGCCGTGATCTCGTCCAGCCCCCAGTCGGCGGTGAGGCCGGTCAGCATGCGGTTGATCTCCTGCCGAACCGCCGGAGGCAAGGTGACCGGAACATCGATCTCGGTGTACTTGAGCCCCAGATCCGGGCTGACCGCGTAGTACAGGTCAGCAATCCGGCCGTACAGCGCGCCCTCCATCCCCTGCCGCAACCTCCAGCTGAACACCCGACCCGTGTTCCGGTCTACCTTGTGCGGTTCAAGATACGCCGCCCTGAACGGCCCCAAGGTCGTTCCCAGTCGCGCCCCTCCATCCAGCAGGGTCACCGGCGCGAACAGCTCATGCGCGCTCCCAGGCCGCGGTGAGCCGCTCATCAACAGCAGCCTCGGCTTACGCTTTTTCATAATCGCCCGCATCGCCTTGAAGCCGGTCGACTTGTGATCTTTCAGCCGGCCGGCTTCGTCGAACACCACCAGGTCGAAGTCCCACTGCCGGGCAGGGATCGCCCGGCACAGCCACGGAAAGTGCTCATGGCTGGTCACGAGGACATCAGTCTGGGCCGCCAGCGCATCAAGACGCTGCGGCTCGCCGCCCATGCACTCCGCAAACGTCAACGGCAACTTCCACGACGCCGCCTCAGATGCGAACTGTGGCACGACCCGCTTGGGGGTGACCACCAGCACCCGTCTGGCCGTGAACGTGTCGTACAGCGCACGGTGCGCAGCGTGGACCGCGACAGCGGTCTTGCCCGACCCAGGCTTTGCAGCCAGGTACAGGTTCTGCTGCGCAACGCGCTGCAGCGCCTCTACCTGAAACGCTCTAAGGTTTCGTGACATCTACCCGATACCCCATCGTGATCAACCAACCAATAACCCGCTCTTGAACAGCGGACAGCCGGCCAGCAGATGCCTTGACCTCCTCGAACCTGACGTACCTCGACACCAGCTCTCGGTGCTCATCCGGGACAGGCATCAGGATCAGCCTGTCCGGTATGCCGGGGTGCCCGTTCTGCTTCAGATACCACCCGCCGGCGTCTTCAACCTGCTGGCGGCGCTTCTGCTCCAATTTGCTCTCATTACCCATAAATTGCCCAGATGCCCAGATAAATGCCGATTTGAACTTCTATTTCCGATATATACATATTTTTTTTATACAGCGTTATAAATATAATTTCCTATATATGTATGCGTAATATTATGTGGGTATGTGGGTAAATATATAAATACCTATCTAAAATCAACAGCTTGGAGCACTGCCCAGATAAATTTTATCTGGGTAACATGTGGGCAATCACTTCTTTATCCGGGTAACCGCCCACTCCTTGGCTTCCGGCGCCGACATGCGCCGCTTGCTCCACACCCGCATCCGCCTCCCGCCAACCATAAAACGCCCCACCATGTTGTACCCCTTCCTGGCCAAAGCCGCGCTCACCGACTTGTCGGCGACCCCCATCGCGCCCACCAGCTTGACCGCCGTCAGCAGTTCGTCGAACACCAGCGTGTCACCGAACCCCTCGTCATCGATCACATCGTCGACCAAAGACTCGGCCTCGGACTTGACCGCCTCAAGGACTGCCTCCCTCAAATCGGTGTCCGGCGCCCTGCCCTCTGCGTTGAATTCCGGATGCAGGGAATACCCCAGCAGCCAAGCACGGACCGCCCCCGGCCTACCCCGCACAGCGGCGAACAGCCGATCAAAGTAACCGCCAGCTGACATTGCCCGAACCTCCTCCAGGCTGATCGCCGAACGCAGAAACATGTACCGCCGGTCGCCGTCAGTCACTGGCGCGCCGTCCATGAAATTGGACAACAGCAAGTAACTCGCGGTGTTGGGAGACATGTAGGGCGCACGCCCCTTGGGGTGAATCTCGATGATGTCGTTCGTGATCATCGGCTTCAGCGCGTTCATAATGTCGTACCGGTTGTGACCGTGCTGTTTCATTTCCTCCAGCACGATCACCGCAGCACCGGTAGCCCAGTCGGTGAAGCCGCTCTCAAGCACCTTCGCTGTCAGCGACCGGACATTGACCTGGCCCATGGCGAGGCCGATCAGTGTCGCCCAGAACGACTTCCCGTCCCCCTCCACCCCGCACAGGTAGGGCGCCCATCTGACCTTCTCGCCCGGCCGCTGCACTTGCCACGCGCACCATGAAAGGAACAGCGACCGCTCCCGAGTGTCGGGGAACATCTTCTCGGCATGGCCACAGACCACGCCGACAGCCTCCCGATCCGCCTCAAGTGTCTCGACTGGCACGTCAGGCACCAGGTCGTCACGGTAGAGGTTACCCCACGTGCAGCCGTTCATGTGGAACACTGGCCCAGCCCACGGCACGTAGGCCAGGTTATCAACGACTGGCATGCCCCACTGCTCCAGGCACGCCGAGTCGGCGCGCAGCCGTCCACCCGACGCGGGGTCGACTGGCATCAGCCTGTTGTGCATCGCACGGAACCCGAACGCGGTCACCATCTGCTTGTTCCGCAGCGAAAAGAACTTGTCACCGTTGCCGCAGAAGACCCACTCTGCCGCCCACGGAGGGCCTTCCGCGGCGAGCGCGACATCGGTCGACCCTTGCCTCCGAGGCGGCCGAACCCAGCGCCTCACCACGGCAGCCGTCACCCGCACGCCGAGCACCCCTGCGCGCAGCCGGATCGCCTCGACCAGCCTCTCACGGTCAACGTCAAGTAGGGTCGCCTGCCGCACCAGGCTCGCCACGCTGGTCTCCAGCAGCGCCGGCTCGGCGGCCGACTCCACCTCCGCCAGCAGCCTGCTCACCACCGACGCGGACACGACAGCCCTAGCGGCGTCGCGGCCGTCTCGGGTCTCGTGGATGAGGGTCGCCAGCGTGACCTGCCGGCCGCCGTAGCCGCCGAAGCTGTCCCACTTGTCTCTACAGACGCCCTCCGCCCAGGTGGCGCCGGCAGACGACCAATCATCCCACAGCTGCAGCCACTCCTCGCCGCCCTCCCCCTGGTGATGCAGCGCCTGACCGACCTTGAGCCAGTCCTCATACCCGCAGTTGGGGTCCAGGTAGGGCAGGATGTCATCGACCACCCGGTTCTCGTCCCAACCGTCCAGCGGCTGCTGCGCGAGCGCGAGCAGGGCATCGTCCTCCCCACCCCCTGACGGTGCCACCGCGGCCCGGCGGACCACCCGCCAGCCTGCAGGCAGGTAGTCAGGGAGGGCATCAAAGAACGCACGCACGTCGGCCTCGCGGACGGCCGTCAGCGGCTCGTCCCACCACCTGTCAACGTCCCACGTGAAGGCAGACCCTGTGCCTGGGTGGATACCCTCAACGACGTAGAACTGCCCGTCGCCGAGCAGCTCCACCGCCCACTCCTTGCCGGCCGGGTCCTTCGTAGACCCGTCGGGCGCTTGAAGGAAGATCTTCATCTTCCTGAACGGCTGGTCGGTGCGGTACATGAGCAGCCTCTTCGGCGCCTGACCGACCCTGACCGGCGCCAGGCCGAGCTCTATTTCGGCAGCGAACTGGATCGCCTCGCTGCAGTCCTTGTCGGTGACATCTATATCAAGGCCGGGTCGATGGCGGGCGAGCAGGCCAACATTGACCTTCGACCCTTGCACCTTCTCCAGTTCCGACCTAGGCAGGCCGGTCTCCCAGCTGTCCAGCATCGGCCTCTTGCCGGATACCGGGACAAGCTCCAACACCTGCGGAAGTGTCCGCAGCGCTTCTTGCAGAAACATCAGCGACCCCCTGTCAGCGACCGGCGCAGGCCGTTGATGGCGTCCGCGATGATCAGAGCGCAGAGGATCTTCGCCCTGTCCTCCGGTTCCTGCAGCGCCGCCTCCTCAGAATGCCTGTCCATTGACTCCAGGCAGTCCGTCAAAAGGTCGGCCACATAATTGACTCGGTGTTCCATTATTGTTTAGCTCCTACGCATGACATGACATATATCCCAATTTGAAAGGGGCCGACAGCGTACTCTGGCCAGTCACTGTTGCGCAATGTTGTCGGAATAAATATTATTCTTGCACGGGTTTGTCAGGCTGTTGTAGGCTTGCCGCTCCCAACCAGGAGAATCACATGATCAACATTTCATTCAACGAACAAACCAACGCCGAGTGGCTTCGCCTCACCGGCGAGTACCTCATCAAGCTGGCGGATCTCAACGGCAAAACCGAGCCGGAGCCAACCAAGGCAAAAAAGCGTCCTGCAGCTGCTGCTGCCAAGGATGCGAGCTCGGATGTACCGGTGGAGGCGCCTGCTTTTGGGCCGGCTACGACGACAACCCTTGAAACGCTGACAACCCTTGAAGCGGTTCGGGCAATGCTGAAGGCGAAGGCAGACGCCGGCAAGCGGAAGCAGGTGCAGGAACTGCTTGCTGAATATGGCGTCACCAACCTCACCCAAATCCCGATTGCTGACCTGGCCGGCTTGTACGCAAAAGGAGAACAGCTGTGAAAGCCATCATCACGTTTGAAGATCATGACGACACCGTCCACGTCACCGGGCAGGTCGAAGCCGCGCCTGCCGACATGCTGCCCACCGGCGCGCAGATCATGTACGCCTACATGAACAGCCACATCGAGCAGATCACTGCCGACGCGCAGGAGTGGTTCCGCACTGAGCTGGTACTGCGCGCCGCCGCCGGCAAGGACGAGGTCATCCATGGATCGTAAGCACGCCAAACTGAGCGCCTCTTCCAGCGGCAAGTGGCTGGTCTGCACGCCCAGCGCGCAGCTGGAGGACGAAATCCCGGACGAGGACAGCCCGTTCGCAGCGGAAGGCACGCTGGCGCACGAGCTGTTTGCGCAAGTGATGACGGATCACGTCTCCGGTTTATCATCGCCAACCGTGCTGGCGAGCAAGGAAATGGCTGAACATGTCCAGGCGGCGGTCAATTACGCTATCGCCCTGATCGGCGCTGCCTACGACCGCTGCAAGGACCCGGTGATCCTGATCGAACGCCGGCTCGACTACAGCCCGTGGGTGCCGGAAGGGTTCGGCACCGGCGACCTTGTCATCATCACCGACGACCTGGTCGAGGTGGCGGATTTGAAATACGGCAAGGGGACCTTCGTGTCGGCGCAGGAGAACAGCCAGATGCGTCTTTACGGCCTCGGCGCCTACAACGAGCTGTCGATGCTGTACGACATCAAGCGCGTCCGGACGCACGTCTTGCAACCGCGGATGGACAACTGGGGCAGCGAAGAGCTGACCGTTGAAGAGCTGCTGCAGTGGGCCGAACAGGTCGTCGTGCCGAAGGCCTTGATCGCTTGGGAAGGCGAAGGCGAGCGGGTCGCAGGGGAACACTGCGGGAACTACTTCTGCCGCGCCAGGTTCACCTGCCCGGCACGCAACGCTTCTGCGCAGGAGCTGGTCACCTCGTCGTTCGCGCTGCTGCCTGCCGATGAGCTGACGCCGGCGCAGATGTCACAGGTCCTGCTACGAGCGGACGAGGTGATCAAGTGGCTCAACGACAGCAAGGCGTGGGCTCTCAAGCGGATGACCACCGGCGGCTCGCTGCCAGGCTGGAAGCTGGTCGAGGGAAGAAGCAACCGCAAGTACACCGACGAGGGCGAGGTCGCGAAGGCGATCATTGCGTCAGGCGTTGAAGAGGTGCTGATCTACGAGCGAAGCCTGCTCGGTATCACCGCCATGGAAAAGCTGGTCGGCAAGAAAAAATTCGCCGAGGTTCTCGGCAAACTGATCGAGAAGCCGCAGGGCAAGCCTACGCTCGCCCCGGAGTCCGATAAACGCCCCGCGATTGAGCCGCTGGGTTACTTCACTGATGAGTCCCAGGAGGACTGATATGAGCACGCAAGTTGTCATCAAGAATGTACGCCTGTCTTACTGCTACGCGGTCAACGGCAAAAAGAACAAGGAAGGCAAGCACTCGTGGAGCGCCACCCTGTTGATCCCCAAGAACGACTCGCAGCTGGAAAAAATCCGGGCCGGGATTGAGGCCGCGAAGGCCGCCGGTAAGGAAAAGGGCAAGCTCGTCAAGGGCGCCATCAAGTCGCCATTGCTGGACGGCGATGCGAAGGAAGAGGACGGCAGCTGGAAGTACGGCGGCGACGAGAACCGCGGCCACTTCTTGCTTCGCGCGGCAAGCTACACCAGAGCACCGAAGGCGGTCGACCAGCAGCGGAACGCCATCACCGACCCGGAAGATCTGTACAGCGGGGTGTTCGCCAACGTGGTGATCAACTTCTACCCCTACAGGGGCGAGACCGGGCAAGGTATCAGCCCAGGTCTGGAAGCTGTCCAGAAGAAGCGCGACGGTGATCGCCTGTCCGGCGGCGGCGTGGACGTAAGCACCGCGTTTGATGTGGAAGACGACGACGACGGGTTCTTGTCGTAAGCAAACCGGCGCCCGCCTGCACGGGGGGCGCCTCTTTTTCCCTGGAGGAATGTATGACTGGCGATACGGTATTTGACGAAGTGGGGTTCGCCCTTGAAGAAGCCGAGTTCTTGACCAAGACGACCAACCGCTCTCACAGTGTAGTGCTCACGAATGACGGGCCGAGATCTCAGTACATTGTGATGGAGCGCGACCGCGCTATGGCTATCCTTGGCGCCCTGGTACTTGAAACAATTCGTGCGGAGGTGAACTGATGGTACTCAAAAAAATTCAAGACCGCTGGTGGATGCTTACCAGCGACGATGGTGTAGTGAAGCTCACCTGGTTCGGCCAAACCAAAGAAGAGGTGATGGGGCGGTTCAAGAGCTACATCCGAGAGATTGACTTGGACAAAGTCCGGTACAGGCCGAGGGGTGCAAGATGAATGAATCAATAATGATTGGTTTCGGCCTCGGCGTGCTTGCTGCGCTGGCCTTGCAGGAATCTGACACTACTCCAGCAGGGGTAGTGTTTGGGCTGTCTTCGTTGGCGGCTATCGTGGCGGCAGTGTTTTTTACGTTCCCCCTGCTATCGGGGTGGTACGTATGAATGAGTACACGAAAGAACGCAAGTGCGTATGTGAACTGAAGAGCATAAGCATGTCACCAGTGTGCGACCAAGAGTTTGAAGCATGTTCTGCTGATCTGCGCTGGTGTACTAATATCGGCGGGGACGGTAATCAGTGCGCACATGATGAAGCGTGTCATCTTACAAACAAGGCACAGGGGGAGATATGAAAAAAGAAAATGGTGGGCCGGCGTTTCCAGCGGCGAGCGTGCCTGTTGAGTTGTCTGATGATCTCTTGTGGAAGTGGTTCAAAGAGTCATTGAAAAGGCGCGGCCTGCACGACTTTGATTTCTGCGTTTTGCGCGATGTTGCAGACAAGGCAGCAGCCTACGGGCGAGAGCAGGCGCAGCAGTGGATTCCAGTCGGAACGGCACATTATCAAGTGGCTGGCGGTAAGCCGGGAATTCAGTGGTATGTGAAACCCAACGGAACCATAGTCTATGTAAAGGAGCCGCCGACATGCTGACCCGTGAACAGCTCACCGCCGCGCACGCTGCCGAGCTGGCTGCAATAGAACATGAGCGTAGTGGCGTTGAGGGGGCAATGTACGCACGAATACTTGCGCTTGAAGCCGAGCTGGCAGAGAAGGACACGGAGATTGCAGCACTGAAAGCCGGTATGGTGGGCGACTACGATTTAGATGCTTGGCTAGATTGGCGCTTGGATAAATTTAACACCAAACTAGCAGAGTCGAAGGAGCAGGGTCGGCGAGAGGCTTTGCAGGGTTTGCCGGTGGATGCGTTGATTTACGCCGCACTGCTACTGCGTCTTGACACTGGGAACATCGAAAGTGTTGTCAACTCTAAAACAGCCTCCGAATACGAAAGGGAGATTTCGAGATTGGTCGAATCGGCACGCGCCGCTCAACAGGAGAAAACGAAATGAGCGACGAACAACCGCTCGAAGAAGAATCCGTATCGCGGCCTTCTGAGTTCACCCCGGAAAAAATACGCGAACAGATCGCGGCTTTTTTAAAAAAGGGCGGCAAGATCCAGAAAATCCCGTTCGGCGTGTCGGCGATTGAGATGACCGTCAGCGTACCGCTTGGGATTCAAAGCCGCAGCAACATGAAGCAAAGAGCCACTATCGCCCCGAAGCGGGGCTACCTTATACCGAACAGCTTATGACCCGAGAAGAGTTGATCGAGCAATACGAAGAGCTCCTGTTCGCCGACGGATACGACGACGCGATCCTCGGCGTGGCCAACCGCTGCGGCACTTACGTCGTGGTGTACAGCTACGAGAAGGTGATCGAGATCCTGGCAGAAGACATTGGCTTCGAGGACGCAATCGAATTCTTCGACTTCAACGTCGCCGGGTCCAACATGGGCGAGATGACTCCGGTGTTCATGCTGTGATCCACATCGACATCGAAACCCACAGCAGCGTCGACCTGAAGAAGTGCGGCGTTGCGCGTTACGCCGAGTCGCCCGACTTTGAGGTGTTGTTGTTCGGATACGCGATCGACGACCAGCCGTGGCAGGTCATTGACCTGGCCCAGGGGGAAGAGATACCGAGCGACGTACTTGAGGCGCTGTTTGACTACAAGGTCACGAAGAAGGCGTTCAACGCGAACTTCGAGATGACCTGCCTGTCCCAGCATTTCGGCGAGCCGATGCCGGCAGAGCAGTGGGAATGCACCAGCGTGCATGCGCTATACCTTGGGCTACCGAACGACCTGGGCGGCGTGTGCGAGGTCCTGGAGGTGCCGCAGCAGTACCGCAAGCAGAAGGCAGGCTACAGTCTCATTCGCACATTCTGCATGCCCTGTAAGCCGACCAAGACCAACGGCTACCGCACGCGCACGCTGCCCCACCACGAGCCTGACAAGTGGAAACTGTTCAAGGAATACTGCGGCATGGACGTGGAGGCAGAGCGGTTCGTTGGCAGCAAGCTGGCGAAGTACCCGCTTCCGAAGAAAGAGCGGGCCTTGTGGATTCTGGACCAGAAGATGTTCCGTCACGGTGTCGGCGTGGACATGGAGCTCGTCGACGCAGCGATTCACTGCGACGCGGTGGTGAAGGAGCGCCTGACCCGCGAGGCGGTGGCTCTCACTGGCCTTTCAAATCCGAACAGCGTGAAGCAGCTGATCGGCTGGCTCAACGAAGAGATGGACGACGAAGAGATCGACAACCTGCGCAAGAAGTCCGTGCCGAAGCTGCTGGCCAGTGCCGACAGCGAGACCGTGCGTAGGGTGCTTGAGCTGCGGCAGGAGATGTCCAAGACCTCGGTGAAGAAGTACCTCGCCATGTCCCGAAGCGCGTGCGACGACCACCGCCTGCGTGGCGTGACACAGTTCTACGGAGCGAACCGTACCGGCCGATGGGCAGGCAGAATCGTGCAGCTGCAGAACCTGCCGCAGAACCACCTGAAGGATCTGCCGCTGGCGCGTGAGATGGTGAAGCAGCGCGACATTGAAGGCCTTGAGATGCTGTTCGGTTCTGTGCCCGACGTGCTGTCTCAGCTGATCCGCACGGCGATGGTGCCGAGCCCAGGGCGGCGCATGATCCCGTGCGACTTCAGCGCCATCGAAGCGCGCGTCACCGCGTGGCTGGCCTGGTGCCAGTGGCGGATGGACGTGTTCAACGGCGACGGCAAGATTTACGAAGCGTCAGCAGAACAGATGTTCAAACTGCCCAAGGGCAGTGTGACAAGGAAGAGCCCGTATCGGCAGATGGGTAAGGTCGGCGAGCTGAGTTGCGGTTTTGGAGGCGCGGTTAACGCGTTGATCAACATGGGCGCCCTCGACATGGGCCTCAAGGAAGAAGAGCTGCAGCCGATCGTCGACGCCTGGCGAGCAGCCAACCCTGAGATCGTGAGGCTGTGGTACACGCTCGAGACCGCCGCGAAGGAGGCGATCAAGGGCAAGAAGAAAGTTGATTTCAGTGTCGCCGACGGACGTGTGAAGATGTCCTTCACCGGCGAAAAAGGTGCCCTCGTCTGCACACTCCCCAGCGGCAGGCAGCTGTTTTACGTGAACGCCAGACTCGAGCCAGAGGATTTCTGGCAGGACCTGGCGAACGGCAGCCGGATGAGGGTCGCCTACGCTGGCGCGATTACCTACGAGGGCACGGACCAGAAGACGAAGCGCTGGTGCAGGCTGTCGACATGGGGAGGTAAATTGCTGGAGAACATTTGCCAGGCGATCGCCCGCGACTGCCTGGGTGAGGCGATGCTGCGGCTTGATGCAGCGGGCTTTGAGCAGCTGTTCACGGTCCACGACGAGATCGTCACCGAAGAGCAGCTGGCCAGGCTCAACGAGATGGAACAGATTATGGGGAGATCAATCCCCTGGGCGCCCGACTTGCCGCTCCCGGCGGAAGGGTTTATCACTCCTTACTACCAAAAAGAGACCGACTGATGACCCACCCACTACAGCAAGTGTTTGACCAGGCCATCCTGCAGGCCACCAAGGGCAAGGGCGAACGACACGGTGGTGAGGCCACCCCGTTCATGGAGCAGCCGTGGGTTCACTACGCGAAGATGCACGGGCGTGGGTTCCTCACCGGTCAGGCCGCGAAGAAGCTGGAGGAAGCGGCGTCCACCCGACAGGGCGAGGCGTTCGTGCAAGAGGCCTTGGGCGCCATCGTGTACCTGTCAATGGCGATCCTGCAGGAGCAGAGACCGACCGTAAACGCTCCGCCTATGACTGATTTCCCGACACCGTCCGACGCATGGAACGAGTTCTTCCGCAAAAATGGGGGAGGAATGTGAAAGCCTATCACGATACTTTGTCTGACAAACTTTTGACCCCCAAAGAGCTCGCCGAGCTGCTCCGCCTGTCACCCGAAACGGTGAAGGCGGACGCGCATCGGAGCCCACACAAACTGCCGCCGAGGTTCAAGCGTCCAGGATCCAACCGCCTGCTGTGGCGGCAGTCCGACGTAGACGCCTGGATGAAGAAGCACACGGAGGCAAGGAAATGAGCTTTGTCTGCCCTTTGCCACCGGTGAAAGTGTTTGTTCGCGCGGAGTACTTGTACGACCACAAGAGAGGCCACGGCGAATTTGTAGAAGGAATCTGGTGCAGCGTGAAGTCGATCCGCGGCGAGGCGTTTCGGTTTGAAACGTACCTCCCCGAATACGGAGCGCTGTACGACAAGCTGCCGATCAGCGCGTTCGCGCACCGGCCGATCGACGAGCCGCTGCCGCTTGACGTGCTGCAGATATGGGACTGCCTCGGGTATCACGTCGAGGTGATTGAGAAGCCGCTTCTGACAGGGTTACGGGCTGACGTGTATTGCAAGGACCAGGCAATGCGTGGAGGGGTCTACATGTTTACCCTTGACGGGGCGCAGCCAGACCCACGGATACCGGACTTTACCTTCAGCCAGACCCCCGACGAGCACAAGAGCTACAACCTGATCCGGCTCGACAACGGGCAGTTCGCGCTGCAGCCGAACAACCGCTGTCTGTTCTACGACAACGCCCTGGCCCACGCCGAACTGAAGCGGCCAGACTTTGAGGTCTGCACGAACAAGTACACGGTTGAGGACAAAAGCAAGTGGCTCCTCGGAGGAGCCACCGACTTCACATACGATCCAGTCGATCGTTGAACTGCTGCATCCGCTGAGTGATCTGCGCCTCAATCCGGCGGATCGACTCTTTTGAAGCATCGCGCTCCAGCATCTCTCGCTTCCGCCGGCGGAGATCCTGCACCTGCCGGTAGGCTCGCAGGGCTTGGGGCGCCAGCCGCGCTTCCGGGTTCTCGCGCAGGTACTCGCCCACCGGCCTGCCTGCTTCCCGTCGGCCGCCGAGCTCGTTGTTGTGGACGTTCATCCGACGGATCGATTCGTAGAAACGTGACGACACCGCAGAGCTTCCCGAGGTGTTGCCGCCGAACCGGCCGACGAGAGGGATCTTGTAGGTCGGCAGCTCCTCACCGGTCAAGTACGCGGTCACCGTCTGCTCGGCCTTCAGGTACTCTCTCCCGATGCCGCCAGTGACTTGCCCGATCAGGTAGTCCAGCTGGTCCGGAGTCGGGCTGATCACGCCTGGCGCAAACTCGGTGCCGCCGCTGGCCAGGTTCAGGAACTCAGCCAGCGCCTTGCTGAACTCGCTCGCAGTGTCCTTCGCCCTGGTGTAGCCGGGTGTCGGGTCAAGGCTGTTGAAGTCCTCACGCGCGATCGGAGTGCCAGTCCAGTCCCTGTTCTCGCTTATCGCCACCAGAGGATCCACCACCGTCGGCGCCAAGGTCTGAACGGACAGACCTGCGCTGCCGATCGGGTTGAACATCTCGAAGAACGAGGTCGCGATCTGCGCCACCCGCTGGGGGGTGCGCTCAAAGCCCGACAGCGCCCACTCGGTCACGATCCGGCTGAAGTTGGGGATCACGTTGAAACCGAGCGGCATGGGTAGGGTTAAGTATTTGCCGTCGCCGGTCGGGATGATCAGGTTCCGCTCTCGCACGAACTCCGGCGGTTCTTCCTCGTCGAAGCCCGCCATCGCCATCAGCATCGCTTGAGCCGAGCCAAGCAGCAGCCCTCCGTAGATGATCTTCTTTCCGGCAGGCCCGGACAGGGTCTGCAACAGACGGGCCGTGCCCTGCACGCTGGCATTGAAGAACGCATACAGGGCGCCCATCTGCGTTGCGACTTGGCCCTTCTTGTTGAAGTTAACGGTGAGGTTCTTCGCCAGCGCTGCAGCACGCTCCTTGCTCATGCCCTTGTCCAGGCCGGCCTTGTAGGCTGAAAGCCTGACCGCGTTCTCCATGGTCGTGTTGTAGTCAGACAGCAGTTTCCCGACAGCCTTGCCGGCCTTCTTGGCGGTGCCATTGGACAGGGCCTTGAGCTCGCTCTCAAGCGCTTTTGCGCGCTCTTCGCTCTGGCTGAACTGGTCACGGTAGCCGGTCTGACCGCCGACCTCCTGGAACTCACGCCAGAGCTGCGCCCACTGACCGGTGGCCCCGCGCGTGCGGAGGCCTGCGGATATTCCAAGCAAGGCTGGCACGGTGCCGGCCAAGACCGCCCCCTGCTTACCCTTGAGCTCGGTGGACGACAGGTTCAGCAGACCGCCCTGCACGTCTCGCAGGAAGTTGATCACGCCGAAGATCGGGTTGTACTGGGTATTCACACTGGCGAACCAGCGGGTGCCCTGCGCGATCAGGCCCAGCGCCCGGCCGAGATGATCCACGTCTAGGTTCTTCAGCGCCAGCGCCATCCGCTCCGCGCGGGGGTTTTGCGGGTTCAGGACCAAGAACCGATCTTTCCCGTTGACCCTCGCGGTGATCACGTTCGCAGATGTTAGCAGGCGATGGTTCGGCCGTTCGGTGGTCAGGCCAGTGCGCGGATCCACGACCCGCTCCTTGGGCTGCTGGGCGATGTTCTGCGCGTCAGCAACGGACAGCCCAAGCCCGATTAGCTCGGCCTGCAGAGCGGCCGGGTCCTTCATCGCATCGAGGTTGATCGGCAGCCAGAATTCCGGGAGAGGGTTCTGGATCGCGAGGCCGTACAGCGCCTTGCTGACCCGGTTCTTCTCAGCCCTCACGATCGCCCGCTCACGCTGCAGCACGACGTTGGCGAGGATGTCTACCACCTTCCGGTCGGTCGACCCCACAGCGCGACGAGAGGAGCCCCCGCGCACGTTGAAACCGGCGCCAGTGCCAGGGCCACCGGCCGGATCGTAGTCCAGCTCTTCGCGCATGAGAGGAACGTACGCCGAGTAAGTGTTCTCCCAAGCGTCCAGCATCCCCTGCGACTCCAAGCCGGCGTTGAGCAGGGCGTTGCGGGTGCCGGCCGTAATGGCGTCCACCCGGCGAGCCAGGCCTTCGAGGAGTGCCCTGCGCGCAGACGGGATGGCCGCCAAATAGGCCCTCGCGTCAGCGGTCGTGATGCCGGACAGCCCGTCTCGCTGGTTCGGGTCGCGCTTCGCCATGGCGATGTTGCGCTCTTCCGCGTGGCGGTTGTGGAGGTACTCGTCGAGGTCTTCTATCTTGACCTTGTTCCTGCCCATGGCTTCGATCAGGGGCTTCAGCTCGCTGTCAGCGAAGTCCGTGGTGCGGGTAGACACCTTGCCGTGGTAGAGCGTTTCTTGCAGGTAGGCGTCGAACTTGTCGGCGACATTGCCGATCGCTTCGACCACCCGCTTGGTGTCGACCAGCTTGTCTTGGAGGGAGTAGATCACCTCGTCCATGCGACTGTCGCCAACCTGCCAAGTGCCCGCCGGCATTGGCTGTCCGAAGATGTTCTGACGACGGCTGAAGAGTGGGAGACCTGCGTCCATCACTTGGTCGGTCATCTCACGGGTGACGGCGAAGCCGGTCTGCATTTTCGCAGAGACATCTACGTCGTTATCAGCCAACCAGGCGTCAGCCTCAGCTATGGAGTTGAAAGAAGCCACCCCCTCCAAAGACATCTCATCACGGATAACGACTTCTTGCTCAAAGTCTTCGTCGGCGCCGATGTCCTCTGCGTCGATGATGTATTTGCTTGAGCCCTCGTCGGATTCAAGATTAACCTGCTCCACCTTCCCACCACCGATCTTCGGCAGCAGCTTATTCAGGGTCTTCGGCACGATGTTGTCGTAGAAGGCGCGCATGCCTTTGGCTTCTACCTTGAGGTCAAGGCCCCGCAGGTATCTCCAATCTCGGTAGCCTCCCCCCTCGCGTTCGCCTTCGTCGCGCGAAATCTTTTCGGCGATCTCTTTTCCGAGCAGCTCTTCGATGCGGTCCAAAGTGACTTCGTCTTCGCTGATAACTTCGCGGCCGGAAAGGTTGGTCGCGCTGATTTCATAAAGCCCTTCGCCGGCCGGCTCGTAGGAGATCTCGCGCAGCTCTTTATCAAGTGAGTACCGCTCTGCGTTCTGCTGGCCGTTGGTGAACGCGATCTTGTCGTAGCCGCCTTCGACGGCCATCGCGATGACGCGCTTCAGCGCCAAGCGGAGCCAGCTGTCGGTGGATTGGACGAAGGGCGCTTTTGGTATCCGGCGGTCCACGCGGCGGCGCGCTATTTCTCTGGCAACAGTTATAGCTTGCTCTGGGGTTCCCGTTCTGGTGCTGACATCCACCACATTGGCGACAAAATCACCGGAGGTTGTACTGATTTCCCAGTAAGGCACGTTGGCGGAATTGTTTATCGTGGCTACCATCTCGGCATCGGCCAAAGATCCTGTAGCGAAACCGATCTTCCGCCCTTCCTGCGCCCAGTCCGACTGCAGCTCTTCGACGAACAGCACACGCGCGCCATCGGCGTCGACGCGATCGTTCATGCGGACGTGGGCCAAGACGTTGGGGACGCCGTCCCAGTGGGAGGACTGATACTTCTTAGGCTTTTCGCGTTGGATATTCCGATACACAGCCTGATCTTCTGCAGACAGCATATTCGGGAAGGAGGTTTTAACGGTGGCGATGTTGCCCGACTCATCAAAAATGTTTTCACGGCCGTACTTGTCGGCCATAGCATCGATAAAGTCGTCGATCTTGAAGTCCGGCTGCTCGGTCGGCAGCGTCAGCAGCACCTCGCGGTAGTTCTGGCCACCAGGCAGCACGTACTGTGCGAAGCGGGTTTCAGACCCGAACATTTCATCGCCGGAAACGTCCACCAAATTGATCTGCCAGTCTAAATCTTCGGTCTCTTCTTCGGGTAGGCCAAACCAGTTTTCCCGGCCCATGCTTTCAAAGTCCGCGCGCCACTGTTCAACACTGGCGACCTCTCCAGACTGCGGATGCATCAAAGTGTTCGGCGGGTACCGCGTACTCCCACCCAACACGACCTCACCAACCTGCACACCGTTCTGCGCAAGGAAGTCCGCAACAGCTTCGCGTGGCACTTGCCCGGACTGCATCTCGAGCCAGTCTTCCAGACCGGTCCAGGTGATCTCTTCTTCGGTGACGAACTTCTGCTTGCGCAGGATGTTCGCCCACTGGTCCTTCGGCGCGCGAGCAGGGCCAGCCTCAACGGCTTTGGCCAGCGCGCTGTAAAGCTTGAGCGGGGACTTCTGCGCCTGGCTGAACCGGACGTCCGGGGTGCCAATGGCGAACGTGATCTGTGTGGGACTTAAAACGACCGCAACACCGTCAGGCCACAGTAAGCCGTCAAAACCTTGGGCAAGTAGTTCTCTTGCAGTGATGTCCCCGTTATAAAAATCAGTCAACATATCGTCGTCAAGTACCGGGTTCTTGATCGATAAATAAACTGGGTAAAACGTCATGCCTTCCGCAACGTCAGGAAAATTGTTAGGATCAGGGTTGTAAATTAGTTTTCGGCCTTCAGACGCGACTATATCAGCTTCAGAAGTGTCGAAGGATGGACTAAACCAGACCCCGTTATCTGCACCAAGCTTGAACGAAGAGATGTCCGAGCGGGGGGAGGCGTGAACCATTATTACTGGGTCACCGTTCTCGTCCACAATCTTGCTATCACCGAACCAGCGCTTGAACGCAGGCGTGTCGGTCTGCGAGCGACTGAACCGAGGGCCGCCCATCTTAGTGACGCGGCCGCGCAACTTCTCCACGATCAGGTCGCCGGTGGACGCTTCGCCATCAGGCCCGATTGTTTCCACGCGCAGAGAAGGAGTGTAGTTCTTTCCGTTCAGCTCGTACTCGCCGGACCTGCGTTGCAGCACACTCTTTGCCAGCACGCGGTGGCGGAAGCGCCCGCCATCCTGGTTCTGCGTGAGGAACGTGTCTCCGACTTCGAGGCCCAGGTACTTGTCTTCTGCGGCGAGGCGGTTGGTCAAATCGGCGAGTTGGCCGGCGCGTTCGCGAACGGCGTCACCGAACGCACGGCTGAAGCGCTTTAACCGCGCCTGCTCGATATCGGTGGGTTCCTGGCTGCGGCTGAACGCCACGTTGCGCGCCACGATACCCCGCGAGTCAACGGCACGCTCTTCATCAAAACGCCGCGCTTCGGTCAATGGGTACAGAAACTTTGTGCTGCCGGGCTTGATGTCAAACGCTGAGCCCTCTGGCACCAGGTGCTCAGGCTCGAGCTCGCGGAACTCCTGTTCGTCGACTTCAATCGGTTCTCCGATTTTGACCGAGCCGATAAGCTTGGCCGGTCCTTCGCCGGTGCGAATAATTCCAACGGTCTGGCCAACGTACGCACGCAGGCTGTTGGTGTTACGCGACTCCATGGTCTTCTCGCCATCCACAATCAAATCGGCATAAAGGTTATCGCCGTCGTTGCGAACATTGATTCCGCGTTGCTGGCTAGGCGTTTCGCCTTGCGAGCGGCTAAAACGAAAATCCTCTTTGTTACCGTACACCGGGTTCTTGGCAAGAACGAGCGGCCCGACCTGAATTGCTTCGTCTGCTGAAACAACAGGCTCCATGCTGGCGCGGTCGTAAAAGTACGCATGCCTGGTGGGGTCCATGCCTACCTGAATCCAGTTGTCGGACTTGAGCGCCAGTTTGGCAGTTGCGGAGGCCTGCTTAGGAGTTACGGGTTTCCAGTCGCCTTTCATCACCGCGATGGTGGCTTTCGGTTTCCCGGCAGCGATGTTAAGCGCTGCGCTTTCAACAACGCCAAAAGTGGGGTTCGTGACCGAGGCCACGCTTTCGTAGCCGATGGACTTGCCGGCAGCAAAGCCTGGGATCTGCTCGTGTACGGAGACTACCCACACGCCGTGGTTGGCGTATGCAGGGATATCCAGTCGAAGGCCAACAGGGTCTCCGGCCTTGAGTGTTTTGCTGGGGGCGCCTATGCGGTCAACTTTGTCAGCCGATAGCGCGCTCCGAATCTTCGCCTCTGTGGCAGGACTTGGAGCGGATTCATACGGCGTGACCGGCTTTAGAGCGTTGACCAGCTCGTCGTATTGTTCGCGGGTTACCGTCCCTTCTTTGATTCCTTGAGCTGCGGTTTCCAGTTTTGGCTCTCTGGAGAGAACGTCTTTCTGGCCGCGGCTGAACTGCGGGATCAGATCCCGGAACGCTAGGCCTGGGTCATAGCCGCCATCCGCCGAAGATGGTCTTCTGCGTTCTTCGCCAGAGGGGCGGTTTCTACCGCTGCCTTCAACTGCTCGACGTATGCCGGGGAGGTCGCTGTCATCCCTTCTTGCTCCGCCGGGAGCAGAAAGCCTAGCAGCAGCGCTTGCACCATCTCGGGCTTTTTGGCCGACATCCATGCCGCCGACACCAGTCGTGTCAGCGTCACCTTTGAGTCGGACGCCCTTGGGCTTGAGGTTTTCTTTTTCATTGTCTTGAATTCTCCTAAGTTCCCGCATTATATCCGGGTATTTATTAAATACATTCTGCAGCTGCCGGGTAATAGCTTCTGAATCCCTCGACAAGGACAGTTCCATGAACATGCGCTGCAGCTCTGGAATAAATCCAGTCTCACTGTGGTTACGCTCCGCGTGGTGAACCAGCTCGTGGATCATCGTGCCAACTACGGTCTGCGCTGCTTTGGCGGGATCTTCTCCACGAATGAAAGCCGGGTTAATCATCATCGCCCGGAACGGCACCATGATGTTGACGCCGTAATACTCCAGGTCAAAGCTGACGCCAACAGCAACATCTGAAACGTCCGAGTATTTAGCACCGCCGACTTTTGCGGTAGCGTCCCGGAGCGTCTTGAATACGTCCGCGACCTCAAACGTAAAGTCGTCGAAGGCATCGCCTACAGAATCGCGCATCACTTCTCTGAAGGGAACCCCGCTAAGGGTGAGATTGTCGTGAACCAGTACGCGGCTCGGGTCGATCAAAGCCGGGTCGATCTTAAACTTTCCAGGGTCTCTGACCAGTGCGGCCATCGACTCTTTCGTGATCTCCGGCATTTCCCGGTTGTTCACGTACATGCGCCCTTCGCGGACTTCTACCTTGTCCCCTGGGTTTATCGCGAGCGTGCTGCCCTGATCCGCCTCTGGTACGACCAGGCTAATCCGTTTGAAAGTCTTGCCGTCTTCGGACAGCTGTTCTAGCTCCCCGAAAGACTGCGCACTTTCAGCGTCGTTTTTGTTGGCGTACAGCACACTAAGGTACTTCTTCAGTGCTTCAAAGTCAGATTTTGCCGACATGGAAAACCCCTTGCGGTTAAGTGCAATGGGGTACAGTGGGGAGTCCGCCGGGACAGTAGGCTCAATGTTAAGGTAAAACTGGAAGGGCGCTGCTGGCCCCCAAAAATCAAGAGGGTTTTTCTTCAGCGTGTCGCCAAACTGATACAGCCCGTTTGACAGCACTGTCATATTCTCGCCGTACTCGCTGGCCTTCCGGGGGCGCACCAGTACGCGCATGTTGCCCCACGCGAACTTGGCATTCGCCAGAACGGTGTAGTCATCCACAGGGAAGTTGGCTCCTATTGGAAGCGTTTCTCCGTTCAACCGAACTTCTATGTTCTCCAGCAGTGGGCTGGACTCCAGCAGAGTCCCCGCACTCCATTTGTAAGGGAAGTCTATACTTTGAACCTCCCCGTTTTCGTCCGTGTAAGTTTCCGGGATTTTGATCGTGACGGCAGTCCCGGAGGGGTCGCTGGTGGGGCGAGTCTGGATATTTGGAGCAACAGCCGGGTCCGAGAACGACGCCATCAGTTCCGCACCGGAAGTAGACAGCGTGCTCTCCACGCCGTTGCGTACCGTGCGCAGAGACAAAGATTCGTTGCCGAACAGGAACAGCATCTTAGCAATACCGAGACCACCGGAAGCGCGGTCGGTTTCTTTCGACGTTCCCGCCAGGGTGAGAAACGCCTTGTTGATAATCTCCGGCGTCATGCCCGTGCCGTCATCTGTGATGGTGATGGTGCGGGCGTAACTGTCCACCTCCACATCAATGAGGCCGCGTGTCTTGTCGCCTTTTTGAATAGCCCCTTTCAGCGCGTCAAACGAGTTCTGAAATACTTCTTTAATGGTTACAAGCCCGATGTCGGACATGTTTCCGTACAACTGCGGACCTAGCAGGCGAGCCATCCTCACCATGTCTACGCCAGGGGTGGCCTTGATGGCGCCGGACGTTTCTTTCTGGCTGCGGCTGAACTGTATTTTCACCGGACGCGACGCAGCACTCCCCAGTGTGCGAGGATCGCGGATAGTCAGCGTGTCGCCGTCGCGCTTGCGATCGTAGTCCATGAAGAAGCCGTCGGTACGTGCGGCAGCAGTCTGCGCGTCGCCGGTACGGTCTTTGTTGGTAAGACCGACGATCATGCCTTTGTTTAATTTGTTAGCCGGGTCACCAGGTTTCGGATCCAAGAAGCGTGCGTCGTAGTTGTCGCCGTTCCACACTTGGAACCGCTCGCCAGTGGCTTCGTCCACGATGAAATCAGGCATGTCGGTTTTGCTGGTGAACGCCATGGCGACGTTCTTGCCTTCGCGCAGACGCTGTACCATTTTCGGCCAGTTGCTGAGTTTGTTCTCAACCAGCTTGCCGTCGACTATTTGCGACGCACCGGTGGAGCTGTAGGTCAGGTGGTGGTTCTCAGCGATAGGGTCCGTGGCAAGTTTGGTGTAGTCGTAGAACATCACATCAGGGAACGCCTTGATCAGTGGCTCCCAGACCTTGGGCGCGAAGTCGCTGGTGACGTTCAAACGCACCGTTGGCTGCTTGCCTTCCTTCATCATGGCCAAGCGGAAAGACGCGATTTCTGCGTAAAGAACCGAGGTAAACTCTTCTGGGTGGACGACCATGGCTTCAGTTTTAAGGTACTGCGCCAGGCGCGGACCAGACCTGAACTGGCCTACGCCGCCGTACAACAGATTCTGG
>Ga0078894_10000227_pt1 | contig 37740 bp, 50 predicted proteins | sample LauGreSu1BDMLBSD_2_FD_67506 | JGI IMG/M metagenome (GOLD analysis project Ga0078894, IMG submission 67506) | Freshwater lake microbial communities from Lake Michigan, USA - Su13.BD.MLB.SD (version 4) (version 4) | ecosystem: Environmental > Aquatic > Freshwater > Lake | place: Lake Michigan... | reverse complement strand
GCGGTGGCAGTGGAGGTGGAGGAAGTGATGATGGAAAGCAAACCATCTCCAGAGCTGCTTTGCGCAAGGCTTTGACTTCCGCAAAGAATGAAATCAGCCAGGCATACAATACTGCAGGTACAGGTATATCTTCAGCCTTTGCCACAAACCCTTACGCTGGGCTTCAGGCTCAAGAGTCAACTGTTGATCCTGGTTTGAATGCTTTGTTTGAATCTCAGGGTGTGTCTCCAAATGCTTTAGGTCAGATGGTTTCTGCTAATCGTGAGGCAGCAACACAGCGACAGGCTGGTATGGGTGACTTGTACAAGTTGCTTGAGGCTAACTATGCGCAGAATGCTGCTGCACAGCAGGCAGGCATTCAAGCGCAACGTGCTTCAAGTCTTGATGACTTGATGCAGCAGTATGCAGCAATTCTTGGTAGTGGAAAGGTTTACTAATGGCTTCTCGTACTAGTAATTTAAATTCTTTAATGAAGATTCTTGAACTGTTGTACGACCCACAGGTCGCACAGTTGACAGGAACATTTGATCCTTTGGTCGCTGCAGGTTCACAGCCTGGTTCTTCTCCTCTCGCTAGAGCGTATATGAACTCTAGTAATGAGGATGTTGCACGTATTTTCTCTGGTCTTGTTGCAGGAGAGTATGACCCTATTACTGCCAAACAGGAACTTGCTGATTTGAATCTTGGCAATCTTGAGACTGGCCCGTTGTATTCTGCTGTTGACAAAGTTATGGAAGAAACTATTGGTGGTAGTTCCTCTAGTCGTGGTGGGGGCAGTAGCGGTTATGGTGGCGACATGTTGTCTAAGGCTGGTCTTCCTAGCCAGCTAGAGACATATATGGATAACCCTGATATTGCTCCTATTGGCAAGAAGACTCAGAAGGCTTATGATTCGTTTGATAAGCAGTTGAATCTTTTGCGCACTATTGCCCCTAATAAGAAGAAGGGTCGTGAGGGTGAGTCTCTCAGCACTAAGGGTCTTGATGCTGAAACTAAGAATGTCATTGAGGGCCTTGCTGATGAGGAAAAAGTCAAGCTTTATGAGTTGCTTGACAAGGATGCGATTTCCGCTTGGCGTAATCGCAAGGGCGTATTGAAGGCTAATGCCGAGGCTCTGACGAAGGCTGGTCGTACGCCTTTTAATGATGCTTTATTCCGCAGGGCTGCTGGCTTGAGTGGCATTCTAGGCCAGTAACACAAACGCTTTTATATAATGGCTATTGATCCTCGTTTAGAACTTGCACGCCGTATGGCTTCTGGCCAAGGCGGTCTTACTGGTGGTGGAGCCCCCGTTCGTGGTGGCTCTTTGCAGCAGGAGGCTGCTGCTCGTTTCGCTGCGTTGAACGCAACGAAGAAGAAGAAGAAAGCTGAGGAGCCTGGCGGTTGGAAGGGGCTTGTTTCTGCTGCTTTTGACAACCCCATTGCCAAGACTGCTCTTGCTCCTTTGATGCTTCTTGACTATGGTCGTTCTGGTCTTGTTTCGGGTGTTCAGGAAATTGCTGACATTGTTGATGGTAACGCTGATACCAAGGGTTCGTTTGGTGATTTGTTGAAGCAAACTAAAAACCATATTGGTTTTGGTGATATTAAACAGCTACAAACAAATAATAAGTGGCTTGACCGTTTGATTGGTTTCACTGGTGACGTTGCTCTTGACCCGTTGACGTGGACAACTCTTGGTCTTGGAAACCTTGCTTCTCTTGGTGGCAAGGTTGGTTTGGCTGGCAAGATTGCAGAGCAGGGTGCAGCAAAGGTTGCTGCTAAAGAGATCACTCAGGAAGCTCTTGACAACATTATTACTCGTGCAGGTAAGAATGGTTTGAGCAAGTTGACTGCTGCTGAACGTGAAGCGTTTGGTTTGGCTAAGCCTGGTTTATATTTTGGTCGTCCGTTTGCCAAGGAAGCAGGTAAGGGTGTTCTGATACCTGGTACTCAGAAGATTGGTGAGAAGCTTGCTAGTGGTTTGGGTTCAACTAAGAATGCAATTCTTGGTTCTAAGCCTGTAACGAAACTCATCACCAACAGTGATGGTTTCTTGCGTAGAGCTCCTGAAGGTTTGGAAGAAGCGTTTACAAAGCTCGCTACAGGTAAGGGTCGTTTGACTGCTACACAGGCTGCTGCGTTTGTTTCTAGCCATTCTAAGAAAGCAGCTTTGGGTGCTGCTTTTACTAACCAGTGGAGTCGTGCTGCTGACCAGGTTCTTAATGAGGTTTCAAAGGATGAAGCAGCACGTGTTGCTTTAACGCATGCTGCTGAAGCAGGGGACTTGTCTAACAGTGTTACTGCTTTGACACGTAAATGGTTTGATGATGTTCGTTCTGCATTTATGGAGTCAACTGGTAAAACAGTTGACGACATTGGTTACCGTGAGAACTATATGCCTCACGTCTGGGGTGACGAAGGTCGTGCTGTTTTAGCAGGCGACACTGAAGTTGCTGATGATCTTCGCAAGGCGATGAAGATTACTGTTGAAGAGGTGAAGAAGGCTGGTCCTACGTTTGAACGTAAGATTGAAGCTGGCACATACAAGATTGGTGGCAAGGACATCACGTTCAATGAAGGAACTATCAACGAGATCAACACTGTGTTGTCTCGTGAGTTCCCTGATTTGTTCAAGGCAGGCAAGGCTCTTGAAGATGATGCTTTGAAGTTGATGGGCCACTATGCAAATGCTATGGGTCGTGGTGTTGGTGATGACGCTTTTATTAAGCGCATCACCGAACTTGGTGTTGGCAAAACAGATACTGAAGCAATGCATCTTGTTGAGGATGTTGGTGGCACTAAGGCAGCGAATAAGGCACGTGAAAAAGAACTTATTGATGAACTTAAGGTGACAAAGGAGTCAGTCAAGAAGGCAAAGGCTGATGCTCATGTTTCGTTTAAGGCTGCTGTTGAGAATGTGAGCAACACAATCAAGACTCGTTTGTCTGGTTTGACTAAGCGTAGTGCTGATTTTGAAAAGCGTTTCAATGAATTAACTGTAAAGCTTTCTAGCGATGCTGTTGATTTTGATGCGAAGATGGCTTTGCTGTTGGATGCTGAGACTGCTGCTCGTGCTGAACTTGATAATGCTGTGTCGCAACGTGCTGCTTTGGAAGCACGTTATGCGGATGAGATCGCAGAGGTTGAACAGTTGGGGCGAGAGGCTGAGAAGGCTCGTCTTGTTTCTTACCGTCAGGCTAAGAAAGCAATTGCTGATGCAGATGCAAATGTTTCTGCTATTCAGGCACAGCTTGATGCGTACAATCAGTTGAAGGAAACCGCTTCTAAACTTAACAACGACATCAAGACGATGGTTGAGGGTGTTCAGTTTAAAGACCTTCCTGATGAGGCTAGAAAGGCTGCTAAGACTCGTACTGTTTCTAAGCAGACTTCTATTGACTCCGCAGCAACTAGAGGTGCTGAGGAGGCAACCCAGGTTGTTGTTACGGGTGCAGGCAAGAACGAATCTTTTGGTTTGATGAAGAAGTTGAAGTTTGATGAGAAGGCAGTTGGTTCTGTGTTGCGTCAAACTGTTGATGCTGCTGGCAACCATATTGATGAGGCTTTCCATCCACAGGTTGTTGCTATTAAGGACATGGTTGAGCAGGCTGTTGCTCGTGACCTTAATGTTTCTGATGAGATTGCAGCTAAGGCTTCAAAGATTGTTACAGATGCCGAGGATCGTGTATCTGGATTGCGTATGAAGTACGACAATGCTGTTAATGCTAAAGCTTCTGCTGGAACTATTGCTAAGTGGGAAGCTCGTCTTCGTGCTGCGGAGAAGGGTCTTGAAGTTGCGAAGCAGGAATCTGATGCGCTTCTTAACCCTCAGGTTAAGAATCAGGCAACGTTTAACATGGGGGCGACACAGGCTGCGCCAGAGGCAAGAACTGGTCAGTTCGCTAAGTCTGATATTGATGATCAGTTCAGTAAGCAGGTTGCTTTTGCTAAGGCTCAGTTGATGGATGCTGTTCGTGCAGCAGCACCAAGTGCTGATGCAGGAGCTAAGAATGCTGCTGTTGTTGATGCTCTTGTTAGGGCGTTTGAAGTTTCTGCTAGGGCTAGAAGGTCACCTGCTGGTTCTGCTTCGTATATTGCTGCAGCACAGTTGGCTCTTGAGGATGCTGTAACAAATGCTCGTATTGCTACTGACTTTGCTAATCGTTTGAATTCTGTAACAGAAATTATTAAACAGTCTGGTAAAACTTTGACCCCTGTTGAACAGCAGGCTGTTGAGAACATGGTTATGCGTGAAGTGTTGACAACCGAACGTGAAGCAATGCAGAAGAAGATTAACGACATCACTACTTCTATGGAGCATTACGCCGAACAAGAAGGCGGTCTTGCTACTAAGAAGAATCTTCAGAAGACCAAGGCTGCCAAGGCTGGCAAGAAGCGTGCTGATGAAACTTGGGATATTCTTAAGCTTTATCTTGATGAGATTTTCTCCACTACGCAAGAGGCTGGTTTGCGTGGTGGTGCAGGAGCATCTGATGCTATTGGTACTGCTTCTAGTCGTGAAGTATTAGGTCGCACTGCTGAAGATGCAGCCAACTCTGGCTTCAGCGTTTATACCCCTGGTGCTTCTGGTAAGACAAGTCGTGCGCAACAGCAAGCTTTCGCTCAAGCGAAGCGTGACCTCAAGCAAGCTATTGCTGACATTTTGTTTGAAGGTGACAAGGCTGGTGCTAAGCGTTATGCAGAGTCTGGTCAACTTGATCGTTTGTTGAACAAGATTTCTAATGGTTATGGCCCTCAGGCTAAGGCTGCTTGGGCTGAAGAGTTTGAACGCATCTACACAACTCGCAGTGCTTCTGAACTTAATAGAGGAGCACGTACTTCAAGGTGGCTTGCTACTGCTGCTCAGGGTGCGGAGAAGGAAGTTGAACTTCTTACTGAGAAGGTTCTTCAGATTGATCGTGTTATTCAACGCTTGCGTCCAACTGGCATGAGTGTAAATACTATTGACAACCAGATTGCTGTCAACTTCTTTGCTGCAGAGGCTGAACGTCTTGGTACTAAGTTGGCGCAGTTGCGTGCTGCACGTCAGTTCCAAAGTCAGGAATACAAAACAACTAAGTATTTCTTTAACTTGTTTGATGGTGTAGCCAAGGAACGTGCTGCTGTTGGTGTACCTAAGGGTGCTCCACGTTTGACTGCTGGTGAGGTTCTTGCTGGCAAGGTTCGCCCAACTGGTGTATCTGCTGTCAATAAAGAATTGAAAGCTGCTCGTGAAGCTTTAATTACAGCAGAGCAAGAGATGGAAAGAATGGTTACAACTGGCGCATTGAAAGATGCTGTCAAGGATGTCCCTGGTCGTGCTTCGCCTTTCAATAAAGCTAAGCGTTATGTTGAAGTTCTTGATGAGGAAATTGGAATCATCAAGGCTCGTGCTAAGGGTCTTAAAGACCCACAGGTTCGTAAGGAAACTTTGCAGTACATGCGAACACTTGTTAACGAGAGAACACGTTTAACCACGTTGCTTCAATCAGCCGAACCTCTTGAGGATCGTCTGATCTCTGCCAAGGTTGTGTTGCAAAAAGCTAAGGATGATTTTAAGGGTCGTCAAAGCAAGGCTGCCCTTGCTGCAGAAACTGCAGGCAAGGTTGAAGGCTTGCGTGCTCAACGTGAAGCAATGCTTGCTGGTCAAGACATTGTTCAGGCTGGTAAGGCTGGTCAGGTTGTTCAAGCTGAGGTTGCTAAGGAATCGTTGCGTGAAACGTATGACGCAACAGTTGCTGCTACACGTAATGCTATTGAGACTGTTGATACAGCAAAGCAGGAAATTGATTCTTTGATTCCTGCTGTTGAAGAACTTGTTCGTAGAACACCAAAGGTTCCAAAGGCTATTGACAACGAAAGAGCCAATGTATTGTCTGAGTGGCTTGCTGACTCTTACGACATGATGGATGAAAATACACTCGTTGAGCGTCTTTTCAACATGCCAGAAGGCATGACTCCTGACATGCTTAAGGCAGGTCGTAATGCTCGTGGTGTTACAGACCCAGAGATGATTGCTTATCTTCGTAGTTTGCCAATTGATCCAAGTAGCAACACAGCTTTGGCTTTGATTTATCGTGCGCATCTTGACAAGGGTAGATTGCTAACCCTTCTTGACGAGCAGGAAGCTATCAAGGTTCAGATTCAAATGGCTAAGGATAAGAACCTTGTTACCGTTATGAAGCGTGTAGCCAGGGACGGTATGCAGGAACTTGCTGATAGTGGTATCTATGTACCGCCTGAAGTTGCGAACATCATGAAGCGTATTGTTGAGATTGATAACCAGACTGCTGGTGAAATCATGACTGCACTGAATAAGTACACAGAAATTTGGAAAGCAGTTAAGACCACTTCTCCTCGTTTCCATATTCGTAACGCTATGTCCGCAACGTTCATGAACTATGTTGCGGATGTTAAGACTAGAAACATGCTTAAGGGTGTTGAGTATTGGCGCATGTTTGAACAAGACCCTGTCAACTGGTTGAACAACATCCCTGTCGCTGAACGTCCTTACGCTAAGGCTGCGCTTGAGGATGTGTTTGGTAGCGGTGGTGGACAATACTCTGAAGTTGCTATGGCCAACACAAAGATTTCTAACAAGGGTGTCTTTAAGAAGTCTAGAGAAGTTGGTGTTTCTGTTGAAGGTTATGTCCGTATGGGTATGGCTTTGGATTCACGTCTTCCTGTTGAACTTGGTGGTAAGGGGCTTGGTTTTGATCAGAGCGTTGCTCGTATTACTAAGTTCCATTTCAACTACGCTCAACTTTCAAAACTTGACCGCAACGCAAAGGCTTTCATTCCTTTCTGGACGTTCATGAGTCGTAACCTTCCGTTGCAGATTGAACAAATGTGGATGAACCCACGTGTATACGCAATCTATAATTCGTTCACTAGAAACATGAATGACGACCAAGAAGGCGACATTGTTCCTAAGTACATCAGGGAAGTTGGTGGATTCAAGCTTCCGTTTGGTCAGGATTTGTACATGACTCCTGACATTGGTATGAACCGTGTTGGTCAGGACCTTGCGCAGTTGCGTGATCCAATGCGTCTTGGTCAGAACTTGAACCCTGTGTTTAAGACTGCTGCAGAGTATTGGGCTGGCAAGCAGTTCTATAAGGACATTCCATTGCGTGAAGATAAGTATGTGCCTCTTCAGGGTGCTGGTCGTGCGCTTGAACCTTTGATTGGTTTGCTTGGTGGTGTTGAGCGTTCTTCTAATGGAACGCCAACAGTGTCTGAAAAGAACCTGTATGCAGGTATGCAGTTGATTCCTGGTTTGCAGGAACTTGAACGTTTGGTTGTACCTGGCCAGAAGAACTATCAAGAGAAGCAAGGAATGTCATTGCTGACATTCTTGACTGGTGCTCCTGTTACTAAGGTGACGGAAACTCAGAAGAAGGCTGAGCAGGAACGTGCGAAGCGTGAACTTGCTAAGAGCAAGGCTAAGAAGAAGGCTGTTGAAAAAGGAGCAAGAGGATGAGTTACTACAACTGGCAGCGTCCTAAGAAGGCTGACTATGTGAAGTTCCGCAAGGCGAGTCCTAACTTGGTTGAGTTGTGTGACTGGCTGATTAAGCGTTGGGGTGGAACTAAGGTTGGTATTTTCAACAAGCGTCCTGTTCGTGGCGGTGACTTACCGTCATCGCACACGTTTGGTGCTGCGTTGGACTGGAGATACACAATCCGAAAGAACGCTGAGGAAGCGATGAAGATGATGGTTCGCCATCATGAGAAGCTTGGTATCCAGGTGATCATTGACTATGTTGGTTGTCGCCAGTGGATTGTTGGTTCGGGTTGGAAACCGTTGAAGCCGAACAGTGTCAAGGGTTTTGGTGAGCCTTGGGCTAAGTGGCTGCATGTTGAGACTACGAAAATTTCGTGGGGAGACAAAACACCAATTGAGAATAGATAGCAAAATGGCCACCCATTAGGGTGGCCATTTCTCATTCCTCGTAAGGGTCTATCCCGTCACCATCTAACGCTGTCTCTATTGTTCCTACTAGTGAACTTAGTAGTGAAGCTAAAAAGATCAGTGCCTCTACTGATGGGTCTGCTGTTATGTGCATCTCTGCGTAATGTCTGCATAGATCAATCGCTTGTTCTCTGGGAACGATGAACGTTATTTCGTACATGGTTTCCATGTCTTCTTGTATTCGTTCAGCTCGTGATTCTATTTGTTCTAGTTCTTCTTGTGAGAAGATGTTTAGCCAGTCGTCACTCATTGTGTCGCTCTTTGCTGACATTCTCTACGATTATCCAGTCAGTGGGAATCCCGTTAACGGCTCGTCCCAAGCCGATAACAGGATTCCCATAAACAGCTTTCATAAGTTGAGCGAACTGTTCCATACTGATTGGTGAATCAAAAGCAACGGTGATTTGTCTAGTTAGCATTCCCATCTTCCACTAGCTTCTGCCGTACTTGCGCTTCAATCTGTTCCAACAGGGCTGCTCCCTCTTCTCCGTATTTCATTTCAAGAAATACATTGATTGCCATGATGTTGCTGAGAATTGTTAAAGTTAATTCTTCAGGTGTTGGTGCTGCTTGTTCTTCCATTACTGCCATTCCTCGCTTAAATCATTTTGGAAAGTTCCCTCGTTCCACATGTGGCCAATTACGCAGTAGCCAACGATGTCAAGAAGTGTGTCAACTTCTGACTCTTTGATTTCTGGTGTAAGCCCACGGCTTCTGAGGTTCTTTAGTCGTTCTACTTTGTCGCTAAGGCGAACAATGATTCCTGCCATACCAAACTTGTTGATGTTGCCGTGACCATAGTCGTGTTGTTTGCGACAGAGAAGCTTGATCATCTCTGCGGAGTCCCATACTTCTTGATCACGCAGGTCGTTGATTGCTTCGGCTGCCATTGTGTCAAATGATTTGTATGAGTGACGGTAGTCGTTGTTGCGCATGTCGTCCGCAAGGCGGTCACGTTCTGCTTCAAGGATGCGGTGATCTGATTTGCATGGATGTGTAGCACTGATGGCCATATCCAAAACAATGTTTTGTGCTGCTAAATCCCAGGTGGTTTTCATTCCTAGCTTCTTTCTGATTAGTGTGTTGGTTAACATAATTTCTCTTAGGTTATCAAATGCTTTGTTACGAAGTCGCCATGCTTGCGTCTTCGTAACGCTGAGTCTGTCTCCAAGTTCTTGGAGCGACACACGTTCGCTGTTTAGGCAGTCAACGATCCAACGGTCTTGGTCGCTGAGTTTGTCTAGACAGTCTGCCACTGCTTCTCGTAGTGGTAGTAACTCTTCCATTGACACCATTGGTGTTTCACCTGGTGCTGTTTGCATTAGTGCTTCTAGTGGGTTGGTTGGTGCTGACTGGTACATGGGCGAGTATCGCCCTAGTAGGTCTACGGTTATCTCTTTGTTAGACATTGTTTCCTGCTGATGGGAAATTATCTGAGTTAAGTCTGTAGTACGCCCTGTTGTCGTCTGGGAAACGATCCATTGTCGCATGTTCTGCACAGGCGTGTTCCCAATCAAAGATTGGAGCACGCCAATAGATTTTACGATGAGAGTCGTAAACGAATAGTTCCACATCTGCAACCATTGTCCAGTTCAATAGTGAACGTAGTTTCTCTACTTTCAGTTTTAATGTTTTGTCCTTTCCAATTCCCATCACTTCACATAGTCCGCTTTTGATCATGTAGTCAGGAAGGTTCCTGAGCATGAGTGGAAGGTTGGCTACGTAGAAGGGTGGGCGGTTGTATCCAAGACGGTGGTGTTTTGGTTCTACTTGTTCAAATACTGCTTCAGCGATGTCACCCATGATGGCATATCGTTGAGAGAATGGGGCTTCATGAAATTGGCTCATGATTTTATGACAATCAACTCACGAATAAACTTGTCGTCAACAAATGCTGTCCCGTTCAATCCATCCAGGATTGACTTGGCATAGTTGTCAATGTCTCCTCGTAGTTTTGTCTTCTCCTTATCCTTTGTGAACTGCTCCACTGTTACATGAAACTCTTCTTTAGTTAAATAAATAGTGACACTGATGTCACCTTCAATGATCCCGTGTGTCCATCCTTCACGAACTAAAGCTTCAAACTCCAGTGTCTGTGTTGGTGTGAACACTCTTCCTCTGCGTGTCATGCGTGGTCGCTGCTTAACCTTTGGTGGAAAGCTAAATACTGTTTTGTTTTTAACTTTCTTCATAAGGCTGCTTTCGCCAGCAGGCTGGGGCAAAGTTACGCTCAACCCCTTGTTTTTCTGATTCGTCCACGTATGGTCTGATGATGTGTATGCATGCATCCAGTCCGTCATTGAAGGCTTCATCTTCTTCCTCCGTTGTTGGCCAGCCATCATGTGTCATGCAAACGGGTGGCGAACACCACCCGTTTGCGACACCAACAGCAATCCATTCGTGTTGTGTTAATTCGCTCATTAAGCAACTCCATAAACATGTGAAACAATCTTCATGATTTGTTCTTCACCGTCAACACGGGTGTGAAACTTTCCCCAACGAAGATCGGCATTACGCAAAATAGCAAACGCTTCACTTGCATCTAGGGAACATTGCTCAAGAAGATGAGCGAGTCGCACAAGAGTTGTTGAACGATCACGTCCTTGGATTGGCCCATCTTGCCAGTAAATAAATGCTGGCCTAGATAGTCGTGGAAGGATGTGTGATATGTCTTCGGTTGATGCGTCAATGACAACGTGATGTCGTTCAGGTTCTTTGTACATGTCTGCTACTGATGTCAAAGCTTCTAGTGATGCTCTGCCGTTGTTGCTGACTTGTTCTAGGAATTCTCTGAGCGAGATTGGTTGTTCGTTTTCGTCAAGCATGTACCTGTTGTCACCAATGGGTTCATTGAATCCGTTGGGGTATGGCAGGCGTACATAGTTTCCGAATCCTCTACCTGGGTCTTCCTGCTTTGGGTTTACTTCTTTGGCTACATAATCAATTGCTTGATGTGCTGCTAACAACGCACGCCTCATGATGCGTGTCGTTGCGATCTCACCCTTGGCCATGAACACCCACACGTGGTATCCCTTGCGTGTTCTCTCAATCCATGCTGGAACATTCTTTATTGCTAAAGCTGTTTTAATGTTCGCTGCTGCATCAAGGTCTTCAACGTCAATGTCTGAACATCCCCATACACATTTCCATCCGTCTTTGATGTACACATGAGGGTAAACCCCAATAAGTTCATCGCCGTTTAGATGGCGGTAGAAGGTGTCTTCTGACAGTGGGCTGCGTACGCATCCACCGTCCCATGAACCGTATGCATCTCCACGTCCCCTGAAGAGCATCATGAATTCATGAGCTACGTCTGGTCTTAGGACTGTGTTCACTAGAAGGACTCCTGTTTCCAAACTGCTTTACGCAGATACTGGTCTGGAAGTTCTCCATGCCGTAAAGCATGGAGTTGTCCTGTGTGAATGTCTAGTTCAAAGTCAACGTCATCAACGAGTTGTCCACCTGGTCGCTTGTTTTTCAGGAGCGACACAGTCAACGTGTAGTCGTGAATCTCTAGATCGTAACGTAAAGCATCAAGTCTCTCTGTGATTCTTTCGCTGTGGTTACGGTCTAGCTTCTCTGACAGTTCATTGATCTCTGACATGATCTCGTATTTCTTTCGGCGTACACCAATAATTGATGTGGCCTGTTGTTCTCCACCGTAAGAACCTGACGACATTGTCAGTTTCTTACCCTCAGCACCGCTAGAGCGTGAGGTTTGGTGCAGCACCAGCATTGGCACATCATGCCTACGTCCAAAAGCTTTTACGAAGTTGGCTTTCTCAGGGACTGTTTCTCCGTTCTCAACAAGTTCCAGATAGTCAACTACGACTAGGTCTGGTTCTTGCCCCCAAACATCTGACACCTCTCCGTATGCTCGTTCCATGTCACTAGGGATTAGTGGCTGGTCAAACACTGCAAGGTTTGGGAAGTCTTCTTCTGCTGTTCTCCTGAGCAGTTCAATTGCGGACTTGTCATCGTCTGCAACTCTGCGCTCAAGATCACGTGCATCCACTCCGTGATGCATGCAAGTTAACTTCGTCAGGATAAGTGTCTTGGGTTCGTCAGGAATGAAGAACGCAATCTTCTTGTCACGGTTGTTTCTTAACGTGTGCATGAGTGCAAGCGTTTTACCACCGTGTGAGTATCCAATGATCATTGATAGTTCGCCAGGTGCTATTCCACGCATTTCCTCATCAATGCGTTGAATGCCTGTAAAGATTCGCTTATGCGGAGACTGAGCCCAGCGAACGTATGAATGTGCTGCTTCTGATAACGGGCTGTAAAGCTTGTAAGACGGAACGGACGGGGTGTCTCCACCCCGTCCGACCTGATCCCACCCGTTTTTTATTTCATCGGGCGACAATCTCATTACTTACCTCGTGGTGGCCAGTAGGCCTTTTCCTTGTTGTCCACTGCTTTGAACCAAGGACGCTTCGGGTTGGCTGCGAGTCCATCACGGTTGTCGTACACCTTGGTGATTCCATCACGGCGACATGCTTCAATGAGCCATTCTGGAAGGTCACCATGTTGCTTGCCTGCCACTGCAACAGCGAATGCGATCTCTGTTGCTTGTGGGAATGCACGCTGGACGGTTGCAACATCTTGTGCTTCCATCTGTTGTGGTGTGTACTGCTGTGCTGGTGCAGCCTGTGGTGCTGATGATTGTTCACCGTAGATGACATCAAAGAGTACGTCTTTGACATCAAGGAACGTTGCAGCGAATTCTGAAACGCTCTTTCCACTGATGGTTAAATCGGCTGCAATCTTTGCAGCGACTTGTGTGATGATTGACTGGTCTTTGTCCATTGTTTCCTACTTTGTTGTTGTTGTTGCTGTTGTGTTATCAAGGTCGCTTACGTGTGCTCCCTTGCAGATAGACCACCACGAGCACCAACGCTCGCTACACAGGTTGTGCTGGTCTACCTGTGGCCAAGAGTTTTCTTGACCAATTCTTAATGCAGATGCAACCATGTTGCGTGTCTGCGTTTCTACCCATTTGGCGTGCTGTGCTGTGCGCTGCACGCCAACGATCTGACCTTCAGGTGTTGCTGTCTTTGTCATGACACCAAAGTTGAACGTCACTGGAAATTCTGGAGCGAGTCCAAGCTTTACTGCTGCTGTCGCATAGATAGATGCTTGGATGGATTGCTTTTGTTTTTCCGCTTGGCTGTACTTACGTGCTGCAGTCTTCCAGTCCCAGATGGTTCCATCAGGTGCTACGTAGTCCATAGTCCCACTGTAGTGCAAGAAGTATTTCTCGTTGTCAACCTCAAGCATTCCGATGGGGACAGTGAACTTCTGTTCAACGAGCCCACCTAGTGGAACATGCTTGGCGATGTCTTTCATGAAAGCTTTAATTAGTTTGTCACCAATAATAAACATTTCATCAAATGACTTCATGCTGACCCACTTGAAGTTTTCTTCGGATGAATTAATGTTCACACGTAGTTCGTCCTGCATGTCATCAATGGATGCTGTGCCTCCACTGTTGATGTACAGTTCAATCGCTGAGTGGACTCCTGTTCCAAGCATGGTGGCATCGGAACCGATGCTCCATGATGGCTGGGTCATGGCAAGCCTGCCACGCTCCATGCACATCAGTGCGTCCCCCAACCAAGATTGGCGAACATAGATGTTGTTGTCTTTAATGAGCATAATATTCTCCTGCCACAATCATTCTTTGTTTGAGTTTGTTCACGTATGAACGGTGCAACACAATCCCGTACTGCTCCTTGATCACGTTAACTGCCTGCGTTGGCGTGTACTTCTGATTGATTAAATCTTTCAGGTGTTGACGCTGCTCAGGAGTTAACTTGCTTTTCAACAGTGCCAGCCTTTGCGCTGCTTCTGTTTGTGGTTTACGTTGTTCACGTCTGATTGCTTGCACAAGCTTCTCGTGCGTTTCCAGGAACAGCAGAAGGTCTTCTGCTTTCCAAGGAACACCCAGCCCTAAGTAGTCAACTACTTCTTGGCCGTACTTAAAGTCCTGTGGAATTGTGACAGTGATTGGCGTGGGCTTCGTGATTATCACGTCACACAAACAATCCTCGTCATGTCCTTCCACTCCGCAAGTTGTAATCATTTTCCTATATGCCATTGTTTTCTTTCTTGTTGTGTTTCTTACTGGTATCACTCGCCACTGCAGTGGGCGAGTGATCAGGTACATGTACCCTTACCCCTCCCCCTGTAGTCCCCCTCCCCGTGGTCGGGATTATAGCGAGATTGTTTTTTTCACGTGTCAACGAGGCTTCTCTTTCTTCTCCACTGGAACCATCTCAACAGGCTTCTGAGCCACGTGATTGGAGCATGTGGGTGGATACTTCAAAGACATCATCGTTGTCAGTGTGAGCCCACATCGTGGGCATTTGTATTTATTCCATGTCATGTGTGCTTCCATTCGTACCAAAGATTATGTGGATGTGGTTTCAGGTGTGGTTTGTTACGTATGCAGCCCCAGCCACCGTAGCCAGCAGGATATTTGAACGTTCCATTCCTGCGGATGTATCCACGTACAGCAATCCTGTTGGCAATAATTATTTGTTCCTTGCGAGTAGCTAGCCCTGCATGTGGAGCGAACTGTCTACCGCCATAACCAACCCAGGTTGATCGTGCGATACCTAGTCCACCACTCCAGTTCCCACCGTCTTTCCAGTTGCGATGTGTTTCACACCAAGCAACCTTGTCCCAATATGTTGCACGTGGATGACGATGGTTCTGAAACCATTCAACAGTCCAGCGTTCGTATTCAGACGCAGATACGGGGAAGGCCATGAGCACGCTAGTGCTCATGGCCAACACCGCCACGCCTAAGCGTGTTCGTATCACTTCATAGCCTCCTTCAAGACTGACTCGCATTCAAGCTTGGCCTCCATGAGAAGTTTGTACTCCTCAACAATGTCGTCTGCACGAGGACTGTCGCCTAAGCGTTCAATCTTTCGGGCAAGTTGGTCAGCACCAATGCTGAGCGACTTGGACACTGCTCGCAACTCTGCAAGAGTTAGCGATATTTCTAGAGTTGGTAAATTGTTGTTCATTGTTATTTCCTATTTGTAGTTGTTATCAGACGAGTTCCAAGGCTCGCTGTGTAAGTGGGTACTGGTTTGTCAGAATGCGAGACACACGCTGAATGTCACGTCCACCATTGCGGACACGGCCACGATGTTCGTCAGTGCCTTCTGCAGCCATAACGATACCCCACGCTGTGCCACGCAGGTTGCTGTTGTATTCAGCCTTGTACTCAGCGACAAGCGCATCAAAACGCTTCTCCCATTCAGTCAGTCCACGACCATCTTCTGTTGGTCGTTCGCCTGCGATCTTGCCAAGCAACTGAACAGGCTGGTCAATCTTGATTGACAACAGACGTTCAATCTCAATGTCCATTTCGTCATACAAACGCACAGCGTTCTGAACTGCTTCCAAAGCTTTAGGCACTAGGTGCTGGGCTGAGAAACTGTGGTTCAGGCTGAACAACTGTGAGCCACCCTTAAGCAATGCACGAAACATGTTCATGCAGCGCATCTCGTGAAGCACTGCGTGACCACCGAATACACGGTTGCCGTTAGTGCCGTTGTACATGAGGATGTGACGGTAGCGCAGGTCACCACCTGGTGAAGCGACTGCTTCGCCATCAAGACACACACCCAAGAACTGTGTGCGCTCGTCTAATGATTGGCCTCCAATATTGATGTAGGCATCAGGACGAATCTTGACGATTGCTTCAGCAAAGTCACCCAACAGTGAAGGCTGGAAGTGATGGAAGCGTGAACTGTTCACACCAAGCATTGCACCGTCAGTTGAACGGATAGCACCGTAGAACTTCTCTGCGTACTTTGCATCTGTGATGGTTGACAATGGAACACTGTCAATCGTGTAGTTTAAACCAGCCAGTTCAAGAGCAACGTGCTTGTCAGTGATGCGACCAATTTCGCATGGCACTGAACGGTCAGTTGCAAATGAGGTTGCTGTCTTCATGATTGGGTTGGTGTTGTTATTCATTGTGGTATTTCCTTTGTTGTTTATTGTTTGGTTGTTGATAATTGTAGCAGGGTTAATTGTTGACAAGGACTAAGCACCGAAGCCTAGTTGGTCAAGGATTGCATCAATGGAGTACAAGTCTCCATCTGAATGCTCGCAGAGTTCGTAATAAAACTCTTTGGAAGAATAAATCTTCTCCCACTCTGCGTTAGTCAAGGTACGGCCAAGACGAACCTCAAAGTCGCCACGTCCATAGAGGTTACCCTCAAAGTGGAAATGGGTTCTCAGCTTCGCAAGGATCATGTACCCAGCATCTTCGTTGAGGTGGTCAATTACCTGCATCAGTTTGCAGACTGCGTCCACCATGAACTTATCTTTTGCTTCCATTATTCTTTCTCCTTTATCATTTTCTTTACTGTTTCCAGTGCTGTTTCCAGATTACCAACTAAGGCAACCATCTCTTCAGCAGACAATTCAAGAATGTCATCTGTTGACATATCTTCCATGTCGCTGAGTGTGTCATCAATGAACTTGATGGCACGCTCGTTGTGTGTTTGGCAATAGCTGAGACTCCAACCCTCAGCCAAAATACCATTGATGGATGTGAAGTCGTTGACAACAGCCAACTGAATCAAGTCCCACGGACTCAAGTCTGCTGGATGTTCAACGGTTACCAATAATTGTGTTTTCATTTTTATTCTCCTTCTGTTTCTGTTTCATCGTCCTCATCAAAGAACGAATCCCAATTTGCTATCTCAAACACCTGGCCACAATTAGGACAGGGGAAAGAAGCAACATCATACTTATTGACTACGCCATGAAACTCCATCTCATGGTCACACTCAAAGCATCCTGTATAGACAGTCGCTGGTTCACTGTATTCACTCATTATTTTTCTTTCTCTAATAGTTGCTTTACTTGCTCATGGGTCAAAGGCTCTTCGCCAACTTCCCACAAGAATATTGGGAAACACTCTTCAGTGATTAAACCCTTTCCATCTTCATACATGTACACGGTCACACCAAGGTTCTCACCATAGTGATAAGCGTTAACATCAAGATGACTACTAAGGCTGTGCCAGTAATCCAACTCGCCAGTATCCATACTGTTCTCAGACACTGCATCAAGCAGAATCTTTTTGCACTGTTCACGGATTGACTCATTCATAAACAAAATCCACAGTCTCTACAATCTCATTTGACCAGCCATAGAGATGAGTACCAACAAGCTTGTAGGGCTTATCTGAATACCATGATATGTATCTATCGGGGATTCCGTATGTGTCGCAATCAGTGTCCTCATTGTACTCGCCAAACGAGAAGTAGTAAGTCCAACCGTGGTCTGTCGTGACGTTAGCCCCAATAGGTTCATCATCTTCTTCAACTTGCCATTGGTCAAACTTGTCAAGGTCTTGTGTGAAGAACTTGTACATTTCTTTGACCAAGACCACAACCATTACGGGTGTAATCAGTGTGAAGAATATTTGTGTGAATAGGAATATTGATTTCATTGTGTTTCTTTCTGTGTGTATTTGGTTTGTGTTGGGGAAAGTTTCCTGTAAGAAACTTTCCCCAACAACATCTGGTTGTTCAGTTAGTCCTAGTCAGTGGTGACCTCCCATGAACGATCCCAACGCTTCTCTTCAACCTCAACGTCAATGTCGCAATCTTCAGCGTTGTCAAACAAGTCTCCTGCAACCTGGTCTTCGTCAACGTTGAGATACACGAACGAGTCGTCAAACTCTGTGCATTCATACGAGTACGGAACCTTCGCAGTACCACTGACGGTGACTGTATACGTGAATCGGAACTCAACCTTCTTGGTGAACTCCTTCATGCCTAGAGCAACGAAGCCTTCGTAAAACTCTGAGTAGTCATCCAACGCTGTTTCGTTTTCTTCAAGCAGTTGATTCCAGAATGATTCAAGCTGTTGCAGCATTTGATTCTCACGCTCACGGAACTTCTCAATACGTCCCTCCATCGCAGTCATGCGTGAAGTTTTGTATTCGTTGTCACGAGCAAGAGTCTCAGTGCGGTCAACCAAACGGGTTACCTCCGCATCCAATTCTTGAATCTTGGCCAATAGTGCTTCTGTGTTTGTGTTGTGGTATGTCATTGTTGTTTCCTCTGTGTTGTTGTTTGTTGGTAATTGTTGTTGAGATGCATTGCATTCCCAGCAGTTAATCATTGAGTCGTAGTTTGTGTAGTAGACACCACACTTGCCACATTGATGGAATGAATTCACTGTTGTTTCTCCTTTGTTGTCTGTTTGTAATTGTTGTTGTTGACATGTGAAGCACAGATGCTCGTCTTCATGGAAGAACCCGTATCTATATGTTCCACATTGTTTGCATGTATTCCACGCCATTTTTATTTCTCCTTCTCTACTATTTTGTATGAGACTTCAACTGCGCATTCCTGCCAGTCATTCTCTGTCAAGACAGATGCCCAAAAAGCATCATCCTCACCACGCATAATCCAAGTAGTACCTGTTTCAGTGTTGCCGACAAACGATGTCCACACTTCATCCCACGTTGAACCAACCTTGTCACCCTGCCATCCTTCAATAGTGACGACATAGTGTCGTGCGACAGCATGGAAACCGAAGTCGTTCAACATGTCTGCGCAAGCTTTGGCGTAGTCACCTTCCGATGCAACCCAATAACTCTCCATGCTACGACACCATGAAACATGCCATCTGTAGTTGCTTTCCACCTCCAATCTGTGCAGTTGTTCCATTACTTTTTGTGGTTCGTTGATGACGAAGTCGTCACCGTCCATAAGTTGTGCTGTGTATCCCATTTTGTTTTCTCCTAGTTGTTGTTTTCTTTTATTGCAACGACACGTGAATCAATAACTTCACCACGTGACAAGAGCAAACTGCTACGGGCAAACCCGATTGCTTGCTCTTCATCAAGCACGTTGTCAACAGGAATTCTGACAACATACTCAACGACCATTGACTTCTGAAGTGAACGCTGGTACGAGTGCCAACATCCCCAATAGTGAGTCCAAACAAACTCACCTTTCTTTCCATACTCGCAGTCTGTAGGAATGCGAGTCAGTACGTGGTTCGCCTCAGCCTTTGTGAAAGTGTTGAAGTCAATTGAACTACGCACATCCAATGCGTTACCTCCACATATCACACACTGTGGAAGAGGAACAGTGTTGTTAGGTACGTTGATGTTGCGACCATTCCACCACTCCTTTGCATAATCGCTAGCTGGTTTAGGTGATGCAGGTACAACCATTCCGATTGCCTCCATCATTGACTCGTGTTCTCTGTGCATTTTATTTTTCTTTCTGTGTTTGTTTGTTTACCAAAAGTTTCTTGTAAGAAACTTTTCAGTCCTTGATGTTCCGTACGAAACCGCCAACAGGCAACTTGCGTGCTTTACCTTTGGCGGTCAAGTCAACGAATACGCCACGCTCACGGTAGCGATCATCTGAAATGTCGCCATCCACTACGGGACGATTACGCCACGTCACAGGTGGTTCTTCTGTCTTCTTGCGAATAGTCACCACTGCAACAGTGCCACCACGCTTGACAAACCCGTCAACCTTAGGCATACGGTTCACGTCATCGTCATGTTCCGACAATGAGTAGCACAACCGATAACGGGGAGCCACCATGCCATTGCCTCGCAACGTTGCAGGGTTCTTTGTGTAATCGTAAAAGTACACATTCTTCATGCAACGTTCACGGCCATCAAACAGCGATGGAAGAATTTCATACCAACGCAAGTCACTGTTGACGTTCAACCGCACAAGTACCTTGTCGTACTTATCTGCAGCCTTGAGAATTTCGTCAACTAACAGAATGACAAACCATCGTGGATAGTCATGCAGGAATTGTGTCTTCACATTGCGTGACTGTTGCACCACGCTGTAACGCCCGTTGCCATTGTCAAGCACACAAGTAGCGGTACAAGACTCTGTACGCCATGCACAAGTCTCATAGCCCGATACGTCCGCATGTTGCAACGTTAGACCCAGGGTGAATGTGTCGCTCTTGCCCAACTTCAATTGGTTCTGTGGGTAAGTGAACAACGGGGTAGCACTACGTGCGAACCCGTTCTTCTCACGGTACATCGCCCAAAACTCTTTCGCTTTCGCTAGTTGACGTTCACGATAGGCAGGAATACTTATCAGGTATTCCCACGCAACATGGTCAAGAGTCTCCGACATTTTCTCTAGATAAACGCTCAGGTTCTTCATTATTTTTTCTCTTTCTATTTGTTATTGAAAAGTTTCCTGTAAGAAACTTTTCATCCATACTCCGCAAAAGGGTCAACGTCAAACGACTTAGGCGTAAGGTTCTTTGACTGTTCTGCGTAGCCAACTAAACGTGACAAGGTTTCATTGTTCATCTTCAACAAATGCTCTGCAGCACCACGAAGATACGCAACGTCAATAGCGATGCTCTCAGCCTCTGCATATTCCACATATGGATACTGCTCGGCCATCTCCCACAATTCCATCGTGAGAACATGCAAACGGTTTGCATAGGTCATCTTCTTGAACTTGTTCTTGAATAGGTTCTTCATTGTATTTTCCTTTGTTTATGTTCCATGCTTGTCATGGATAACAACGCACACACTGCATGCGCTCTTATCCATGAGGGGAAAAGTTTCCTGTAAGAAACTTTCCCCCACACAGACTAGTGACTATTCGCTATCGCTAGCTAGTTCTTCACGCTCTACGTCACGGTCATCTAAACGGTCAAGAATTTCTGCGTACCACATGATTAGTTGCCGTTCATCTTTGCGTAAGCATCCAACAGAATGTTCAATGCGACTGCACGCATGTCGTATTCACGAATATGAACCTCATCGCCATATTCCTCAAGGTTCTCCATCTCTGTTTGAACCTGGGCGATAAAGTCACCCAACAATTCAGCGTCTTCACGCTGTGCCATCTTGCGATGGTCTGCCGTTTCCAATTCAATAGACATAGCTATCTCTTTCTGTTTATATCCCTGCCCCGATGACAGGTAGCAACACACTCGCACAGAATGTGTTCCTACCCGACATCGGGGAAAAGTTTCCTGTAAGAAACTTTCCCCCGATACGGGCGATGGCATTAGTTGAATTACTTGCTCTTCTTCGCAACCTTTGCAGGCTTACGAGGTGCAGTCTTCATGGCCTCTTCAACCTCTGCAATCTTCGCAAGCAATTCTGCATGCTTTGCCTGCAAGTCTTCAAGGTATGCAACACGTGAAGTCTCAACAGTGCCTAAGCAAGCGCAAGCCCATTCATATGCATCAGTGAAAGTTTGAATAGCACCATCAGTCCAAGCCTTAGCCATCTTTGGACTGTTCTCAATTGCGTTAGCAATCTTGCGCATCTTGCTAAGTGTTCCCTTACTTGCAACATGTTCAAGGTCTGCAGACTTGACATCTTTGTTATAAAGCGCAAGCCCGACAAGGTAATACGCTTTCATAGCGTCATATTCCTTATCTGATGCCCAGTCCAATAATGCAATGGCATCCTTAGCGGTGCTAGGTGCAATGTTGTTCTTAATTGTCTCCGCAATGCGGTCAACTTTGGTGGTGTTAATTGGATTCTCCTTGTTAGGAAAGTTTCTCATAAGAAACTTTTTTGGTTTGTTTTCTGTTGGGTTCTGAACGGTCACGATGTCCCGTTCTTTCCCCTACCTTGGGAAAGCCTTATGGCATAAGGGTTTGCCAGGGTCACCTAGTAGGACGCTCTAAGCCTTGTCCTATAAGGGTTTGCGGTCATTCGTGCCTATCTGCCCCTATTCGCCCCCGTTACGACCCCTGGGGCATAGGCCTCCCGTACGCCGTCAACCTAGAGGGACTCTATTGAGCTAGAGCCAGAGCGATCTATTTGGATAGGGGGCGGTCATCATAGGTTGGGTTGTGTTGCTCTTGTCTACGGGCTTCTCAGTGGCCAATCAGGGCATCCTAGGACACCCCACCTATCAAGTGTTTGGGACTCGTAGGTGTTTTACCATTTAACTTTGTTTGCCCAATACGCTGCGGACATAGGTCCTTTGGCGATGTTGGATGAGTGGCGTGCTTGGAATGATTTACGGCGAGCAGCATACGATGCTGATTCGCCTTTCTTCTTTGGTGAGCCTGATACGCCTTGCTGACCAAAACGGATGGTCTTTACCTGGCTACCTGATTTGGCTACTACGATGTGTGACTTCTTGGGGTGGTCGGGTGTGCGCTTGGGTTTGTTATATCCGCTAACGCCTGCACGAGCTAGACGTGGGTCACGCTTGGGGGTTGGTTTGCTGGCCATCTACTACCTCTATGCTAAGAATCATTCCCAAAGGAATGTGGTTGATATCTCCAACAGTCTTAGGATGTCCGTCTTCTGATTCAAAGACAGTTCCCACAACAGTCAGATAGTTCTCTTGACAGTCTTTCCATACACGACCCATAGTCACCGCTACAGCGTCCTCAGGGGTGTATTCATCTACTTCATGCCAGCCACTGTGAGGACTGTAGGCATCACGCCATCTGACGATGACCTTCTGCCAATCTTTTAGGGACACAATATTTGAAGGATGCACTTTGACTCTTTCACTTGTGTGATCAACACTTGCTGTGTTGCTCACGTTACTTGGAAACAGGTTTTTCCCGTCCCCCCCTATAGTCCCCCCCGTTCGTTACGTGGGTCCCCCCGTTACAAAAAACCACTATAATTATGAACGAAAACACTGTTCTGACACAGCCACAACTTGAATACCTAGACTGGCTATCCACAGCCCCGTCAGAACGCACCCCAGGCACGAAAAGTGCCTTTGCAGAAACATTGGGTGTCAACCGTAAAACCTTAAACCGTTGGGAACAAAACAAAGTCTTCCGTGACCAATGGGAACAACGAGTATCCGCAATCCAAGGTTCTCCAGAGAGAACCCAGCGATTGCTGGATACGCTGTATCAAGCTGCGCTTGATGGCGACACAAAGTCGGCTCAGCTATATCTGCAAGCTACGAACCGTATGGCTCCTCCGACTGTAGAGATTAAGAATGACCGTAAGTCAGCAGAGCTCAGCGATGACGAACTTGATGGTTTGATTGCTGCTATGGCTATGCGTGAAAAGGAACAGCGTAAACTTAAGGCTGTTTGATGGACCTGGAAGAGTGTGATCGTTGTGGCGAGGTTTACCCCGTGGTTTGGGATTCTTGCCCTTATTGTGACAGTAATCCTAGGGCTCCGTTGAAGATGAGGGATGACGACTAACAATGGAATTAACTGACCTTCTCAACGAGAAGGAATGGCGACTTTGTAAAGGGCCAGAAGACGCTACTGCTGATGAGCTAGCGGAAGCGTTTACGTACTTCTGTTCTAACTATTGGCATATTCGCCATCCTGAACGTGGGCGTATCTTGTTTGAGATGCGTGATGCACAGTATGAGACTGTCCATGCTTGGATTGAACATCGCAACACAATCGTCCTTAAAGCACGTCAGATTGGTTTCTCTACTCTTGGTGCTGCTTTTGCTTTTTGGGAAGTGTTCTTTTGGTCTGATCGTTTTGAGGTTATGCTTAGCCGTACTGAGCGTGAGGCTGCGAAGCTTCTTCAGAAGTCAAAGTATGGCTACAAGATGCTTCCTGATTGGATGCGCCAGCGTGGTCCTGCTTTAATTTCTGACAACCAGTTAAAGATGGTTTTCAGTAACGAGTCTGCTTTGGAGTCATTACCTAGCGGTAATGATCCTGCTCGTGGTGAGTCTGTGTATCGTGTTTTTATTGACGAGATGGCGTTCTTGCCTAACAGCGAGGAAGCGTGGGCTTCTATTGAACCTATTGCTGACGTTGGTGGTCGCATTGTCTGTTTGAGTACGGCCAAGGGAGAGGGAAACATTTTTCATCGTTTGTGGGTTGGTTCACAGACAGGCACTAATGACTTTACGGGTATTTTCTTTCCCTGGTCTGCAGGTGACCGTGATGAAGAGTGGTACGAGACAAAGAAGCGTCAGCTTCCTGAATGGCAGTTAGCCCAAGAATATCCATCAGACCCTGACGAGGCGTTTATTCGTTCGGGTCGTCCTGTGTTTGATATTGACAAACTTAGGTCTTTGGAGACGTTTGAGCCTGACTCTGGATATCTGTACGAATTGGGCAGGAATAGCTATGAGTTTCGTATTGATGGTGGTGCTCTGGATATTTTTGTGTACCCCGATTTGACCCACGTTTATTGCATAGGTGCTGACGTTGCTGAGGGTCTTGGGCATGGCGACTATAGCTGTGCTCATGTTATTGATGCAAACACCTATGAGGTGGTTGCTGTTTGGCATGGACATATTGACCCTGACTTGTTTGGAGAAGAAGTTCTTTATGATCTTGGGCATTACTACATGAATGCCCTGATTGCTGTGGAGTCAAATAACCACGGTTTGACGACACTTAAGGCTTTACAGCGTGCAGGGTATAAGAATATCTATCGCCAACGTAGATTGGCCCAGCGTTCCCCCCAGGCTACTGAGGTTTTAGGTTGGCGTACTACGGCTGCGTCAAAGCCTTTGGCTGTTGACGAGCTTGCTGCTGCTATTAGAAACGATGAGATGTCTTTGTATTGCTCATCTACCATCGGAGAACTTCGTACGTTTATTCGTGAAGACAACGGAAAGATGCATGGCTCGCCCCACGATGACCGTGTTATGTCTTTGGCTATTGCTAATCAGATGCTTCATTATGTGTGGCTTCCTGATTATCTGCCAAACAATGCTCCACCCAAGAATTCTTTTGCATGGTTTGAACAGTTTCTTCATGTTCCAAGCAAAGAAAAGAAATTTATTGGTGGTTTCAACACCCGTACGTAACGACTATTGCATCTATTGATGATTATTGTGTGCGAAAACTGTTCTAGTGATTTCACCAGCGAGGATATGCCTCGCCGTGGTGCTGTATGTTTCAAGTGTCATTTGAAGGGTATTCGTATCGGCTTTACTCACGGTAAAGCCGAATTTAGTGGACCAACGATTGGTGAGCGTCAACGAAAGACAGTGGCCGATGCTGCAAAGAATGGCATCAAGGCTGAGCCAGCAGGAACACGTTGGGTGTAATGCATCATGGAGTGGCTGGTCCCTATCGCTGTAGCTATTATCACAGGACCCGTAGTGGTAATTCTGCAGAGGTTGCGTAAGGAAAACACTAGCCAGCATGCAGAGTCAAGAGGGCTTTTGGAACATCTTGTTATCAAGATTGACAATATTGACGAAAAACTAGATGAACATATTTCTGATCAAAATCCACACTCAGGAAGGGGTGTAGCATGAGCAAGTTTACTCAAGGAAACATTAGGGCGTTGATTCGTTCTTTAACCGTTTTGGTTACGGCGTTTGGTTTACAACTAAGCGGTGAACAAGTTGCTGCTATTCAACTTGTTGTTGAATCGGTAATGCGTATCGCATATGCGAAGAAGGAATCATAATGGCCCGTACACCCAACAGGGACGTTCTTGCTAAATACCGTAAACAGGTTGATCAATCTAGGCGTTGGCGCAAAGAAGAAAAGTACGACAAAACCTGGAAGCGCATGATTGACATGTATCGTGGCAAGCACTACGACAAGATGTCTGAAGAAGACCGCATGTTGGTTAATATGTCGTTCTCAACTATTAACGTTATTGCTCCTAGCGTTGCCGTTAACCACCCTAAGATTACGGTGGGTGCTCGCCAACCTAAAGACGGTGATCGTGCTGTAATTACAGAAGCCATCATAAACTACTGGTGGAGGCATTATGACTGTCAATCCGCACTTAGACGTGCGGTTGACGACTATCTAATTCTTGGCCACGGATGGTGCAAGGTTGGATATCGTTTCGTTGAAGAAGAGCGTGTAAAGAACATGGATGGAAGCACAACATCTAGCGATGTTGTTGATCCATCTGGAGATCAGCCTTCTATGGAAACTGAATTGGTTGTTCTTGAAGACCGTCCTTTTGTAGAACGAGTTTCTCCTTTTGATATTTTTGTCAACCCTGAAGCAACACATCTAAACGACCTTCGCTGGATTGCTCAACGTATTAAGCGTCCATTGGTAGACGTGCAGAACGATAAGCGTTATAACCGTTCTGCCCGTATGGATGCTTCTCCTACTAGCTGGGCTAAATGGGCTGACACTGAAGACACTCCTCGTCCAAAGTACGACAAGCACGATGCGTTTGTTGACGTATGGGAGTTCTACGACATTTCACGCAACACAATGTCAGTGTTCTGTGATGGTGGAGATGGGTTCTTGGTTAATCCTCGCCGTATCCCGTATGCCTTTGGGCATCCGTTTGTGATGCTCCGCAACTACGACATTCCTGATTGCTTCTACCCACTTGGTGAACTTGAAGCAATTGAGCCACTCCAGTTGGAGCTGAACGAAACCCGTACGCAGATGATGAACCATCGTAAGCGTTTTGCCCGTAAGTGGCTCTATAAGGAATCAGCATTTGACGTTGATGGTCGTAATGCTCTTGAGTCAGACGAAGACAACGTAATGGTTCCAGTTATGGGTGACGAGCCACTTGGTGGCGTAGTCGCACCTATGCCTGCTGTTATTAACCCACCAGACATGTACAACGTGTCTAACATGATTCTTGGCGACATTGACCGCATTAGCGGTGTTGGCGAGTTTATGCGTGGTGGCCAGTCAGAGATTAGCCGTACAGCAACTGAAGCTGCAATGATGCAGGACGCTATGAACGCCCGTACTTCAGACAAACTTGCAGAAGTTGAACGTGCTATTGCTGGCTGCGCACGCCGACTAATCGGCTTGGCGCAGCAGTTCATGACTGGCGACCAAGTTGTTCGTGTTGTTGGTTCTGCTGCAGTCCCAATCTGGATCACATTTGACCGTGATTACATCTTGGGCGAGTTTGACTTTGAGGTTGAAGCAGGATCAACACAGCCAGTAAACGAATCTTTCCGCAGGCAGATGGCTTTGCAGATGGTTGACGCTATGGCCCCATTTATGGGTACTGGCATTATTGACATGGCTGCTCTTGCCCGTCATGTGTTGCAAAATGGTTTTGGTGTCAAAACGCCTGAGGCGTTCTTTGCGCAACAGCAACCAATGCAACCAGGCATGGAACAGATGCAACCTGGAATGGAGCAACCACCGCAGATGCCTGCTGGTGGTGGCGGTGAAATGCCAGTGCCAATGGAAGGTATACCTACAGGTGGAATGCCACTTCCTAGTTCCATTCCACCAGGAGTTCTTGCTGCTATTCAAAGCAGTGGAGCAGACTTACCTAACATCCAATAGGTAACGAAAAAGATAACTAATTAGAGCAACCTTGGAGGACTCTGTGACTGAAAATGAAATGACCGAGATGCCAGAGGCCCCACTTGAAAGTGGACAAGCCGAAGGAGAAGTGGTCGGGGGCGAAGAGACTTCTTCTGAACCTTCTTATTTCAACTATGAAGACTATGCGAATCATCGTGTAAAGCTTCCAGTTGGTGGTGAGGAGATTGAAGTTGAATTATCTGAAGCTCTTGCTGGCTATCAGCGTCAAGCGGATTATACCCGTAAGACGCAGGAGTTAGCAGAACAACGTAAAGAGGTTCAGTTCGCTGCAGCCATTCAGCAAGCTTTGCAGAATGACCCAGCGTCAACGATCCAACTTTTGATGGAACATTACGGAATCAATGAACAGCAAGCATCTGATGATGACCTGTACATGGACCCTGCGGAACGTCAATTGAAGGAACTGGAAAACCGTGTGCGATCTTTTGAAGAAGCACAGGCGATGCAGGAGTTGGAACGGACTATTGGAACGTTGCAAAGCAAATACGGCGAAGACTTTGATGCTAACGAAGTTGTTGCTGCTGCTCTAGCGAGTGGTAATGACAACTTAGAGGCTGTCTACAAGCAAATTGCATTTGACAGATTGCTAGCACGTCAGAATGTCCAGAATGAGTACGCTTCTAAACAAGCTGCTGCTCAGGAGGCTGCTCTGAACGCTAAGCGTGAAGCAAGTATAGTTTCTGGTGGCTCCTCTGCTCAGGGAACTTCCGTTGGTATTGCACCAATCTCTTCAATAAAAGATGCTTTCGCTGCTGCTAAACAGCAGCTTGGCATCTCGTAATTTCCTAGGAGGAAACCCAAATGGCTGGAAACGCTAATTTTGATGCACTGTTGTCAACGACACTTGCAAACTACCGTGACAAGCTGACTGACAACGTCTTTACAGCTCGTCCACTTACCTACTGGCTGTCCGACAAGGGCCGTATCCGCACCGAAACTGGCGGTACGAAAATTGTTGAACAGTTGATTTATGGTCAGAACAGCACTGTTGCTTCGTACTCTGGTTACGAAACACTGAGCCTCACACCACAAGAAGGCATCTCTGCTGCTGAATACGATTGGAAGCAGTATGGTGCTTCAATCGCTATTAGCGGTATTGAAGAAGCTAAGAACAATGGTGAGCATGCAATTATCAACTTGCTTGAATCAAAGATCATGCAGGCTGAAGAGTCAATGCGTGAAGGCTTCAACCAGATGTTCTACGGTGATGGCACTGGCAACAGTGGCAAGAACTGGAACGGCCTTGGAAACATTGTTGAGTCAGGTAACACACTTGGTGGTATCAACTCTGCAACTGGTCAAGGAAACGACTGGTGGCGTTCATACGAGGAAAACACCGCAGGTGCTTTGACTCTCTTGCAAATGGCTACTGCTTACAACAGCGTTTCTGTTGGTAACGATCACCCAGACGTAATCCTTACCACACAAACATTGTTTGAAAAGTATGAGTCGTTGTTGCAGCCACAGTTGCGCTACACAGACACCAAGACTGCAGATGCTGGATTCCAGAACCTGTTGTTCAAGTCTGCACCAATCATGTATGACGTACATGCTCCTGCAGGAACAATGTTCTTCTTGAACTCTAAGTACCTCAAGCTTGTTGGTCACTCAGACAAGTGGTTTGCACAGACCGATTTCGTTCGCCCTGAAAACCAGGACGCACGTTTCGCACTCATCATGTGCTACGGCAACCTTGTTTGCTCTAATCGTGCAAAGCAAGGCAAGCTCACGGCTAAGACAGCCTAATTGACTGATGCGATTGGGGGAGAGCGACAATCGTCCTCTCCCCCTTTTGCTTAACTATTAAATTTCATATCAAAACTCAAGGAGCAAACAATGCCAAGAATCCCTAACCCACCAGGACCACGAGGACCAAAGAAAATCACACCTCGCCCAAAGAAGGCTGCAAGCAACATGCAGACTGTACGTTCAGCAGAAGGACGTGCAATGGAAAAAGCAAAGAAGAAAGTTTCAGCAACATATAGCGGAACTTCTCTTCCTGCACGTGCAAAAGTAAAGGGTGGTTTCGGTGCTACCAAGCCACGCAGTTCAGGTTCAAGCCTTCGTGCTACGGGTGCTGATGCACGAGCCAGCCGTGGTTCACGTGCAAACTCTAGCCTTCGTGCAAGAGGACTTGAAACAAATGCATCAAAGAAGAAGACTTCAAGTGGTGGGCCAACAGTTCGTTCACAAGAAGGACGTGCAAAAGACAAGGTAAGCAAGACCTTTACTGGTTCTGACTACCCTGCACGTGCGAAGGTTAAGGGTGGATTTGGTGCTACAGCACCACGTAGCTCTGGACCAAGCATGCGTGCAACTGGAGCAGAAGCACGAGCTTCTCGTGGCTCACGTGCTGGTTCAAGTCTTCGTGCTCGTGGTATTGAAAAGGGAAGCGTTCGCACCCCTGGATATACCAACCGTGGTGGCAACACAGGCGGTTTCGGAAAGACTGCATACAAGGCTCGTGGAGAAATGCAAACTGTGCGTTCGGCAGAAGGACGTGCAAAGAGCAAGGTAAAGCGCAAGTACAGTTAAGTAACAAAGTTGCCTTTAGGGTATGACTAAACAACTTGCTCATACTCTTTATGGACAACCTGTAAGTGGCTCCCGTCCTGCTGGTTCAGCAGACGGGAGCAAACTTGCGCCTGGAAGCGGACCATATTTAGGTCGTAATAAATGTATCGCCAATGAAGATACATGTGAAGGACCACGTGCTAAGGGGACTGATTACTGCGCAGGACATCTTCGTTCTATGCAGAAGAAGGGTGAATAATGGCAACCACCAATGAGTTGATTTCTTTTGTTCGTGAAATTACAGATTTAGATCAGGCTGACCTTCCGTCTGATCTAATTGTTGCGTACATGAAAGATGGGTTTCAACGAATTGTTAACCTTGAACGCCGTTGGCCTTTCCTTGAAACTAGTGCAACTTTAAACACTGTTGCTGGTCAACGTGACTATGCATTGTCTTCTATTATCACCCCAACTACTGTTGGTGGGAATGGAGATATTCGTGAGATTACTTCTATCCTTGATAACTCTGCATCTGGTAATCGTCTCCAGCTTGTGTCGCTAGATGATGCGGAAGCAACATGGCATGGAGCGTTTGATACTCCTAGTAGGCCTTTGTTTTTTGCTGAGTGGAACAACACTATTAAGTTGTTCCCAAAACCTGACACTGTTTATCCATTAATTATTCGTGGATATCGCAGAGCTAGCTACGAGTGGACAACCCAGCGTGATACGCAGGTGGATTGCGATGAGCGTTTACATAACGCAATCGCATACTATGCGGTGTCTCAGGCTTACAAGCGTCAAGAAGATAATGAGATGGCGAATAGTTACAAGTCTTCTTTTGATGAGGCAGTAACTCTTGCACGCAAGGAATTGATGCGTGCTCCTACTTATCGCCAGGTAATTATGGCACGTGGTGTTGTTCGTCCGAACGAAAAGTATTGGCTGGAGTCTTTGGGCAGAAATCTTGGTTTGTAATGGCTCGTCTTAATGTTATGCGTCAGGATGATTTTACAGGTGGGTTGAACCTTCGTGCTGACCAGTTTCAGCTTCAACCTAACGAGTCTCCTAGAATGCTTAACGTTGAAATTGATCCTCGTGGTGGCGTTTTCTCTCGTGGTGCTATGAGGCGCATCAATACTTCTGGTATTGCTGCGCATTGGTTTCCTGAAAACTTGTTTCCTTTCTATGGTGACACACACTTCGTAATGCTTTCAACAGGACATGACTCTGGAACTAATGGCGATGTCTACTATTCAACTGGTAGCAACTTTTCTCAGTTGAGTATTCCTGTTACTGATGAGCATGGTGCTTCTTTTGCTCCTTGGGGTTCGTTGCTTTATATGGCTACTGGTAGTGGTTCTGTTTCGTACAAGTGGAATGGAACAACCAAGACAGTCTTGACTGCCAGTGGCCCTACTTGGCAGGATTCGTATCAGTCTCCTACTGGTGGTTATTTCCCTAAAGCTCGTCATGCCATAACTCATGCTGGCAAGGTATTTGTTGCGAACACCGTTGAGAACGGTGTTGCGCATCCTGATCGTATTCGCTGGTCACATCCTAATAGCCCTGAGAATTGGGCAAGCCTTGACTACATTGACATCAAAGATGGTGCTACTGGCATTACTGGTTTGGCTGTTTTCTCTGGCCACATGCTTGTGTTTAAACACAATGCTGTGTTTGCTGTGTTCGGTTATGATTCTGACACGTTCCAAGTTGTTGAAGTGTCACGCACTGTTGGTGCGGTGACACCTCATTCTATTTGTACTACTGAGCGTGGTGTTTATTTCTTTTCTTATCCTGATGGTTTGATGTATTACAACGGAAACACGTTGGCTGACATCTTTGAACCAATTCGCCCTGCTATTACAACAGGGGCTATTAATGCTGCAGCGATTGATGAAGTTTATGTCAACTATATTAATCGCCGTATTTGGGTTTCTGTTCCGTACAGTGAGACAGCAACATATACGTATCCAACAACTGTGTTTGTTTTTGATCCTAGTATTTCACGTGGTGGTGCTTGGCTTCAGTTCTCTACTGCCGATGCTCGTGGAGTTGCTGGTGGTTGCACTTTTATTTCTGAAGACGGAACGACACGACATTTAGCAGCACACGCAACGTCACCGCAGGTGCTACGTGTTGATATGTATTCAAACTCTTACGACAATATCACTGGTGTTGATTTTCAGTTTCCTAGCAGATACCGCACACGTTGGCTTGATGCTGGATCTTACAGCCAGATCAAGATGTTTCGTAGACCTGACGTGATTGTGAAGCAACAGGCCAATGCTTCTACTATTTTGGTTAAGGCATACGCTGACTATGAGGAAGCGGACAATGGTGAAATCAAAAGCTACAGCTTGTCTATTCCTGGTTCTGGGAATGGTCTGACTTGGGGTTCTAGCAATTGGGGTTCTAATTGGGGTGCTGCGAATACTGGTTCAGAGATTGTGACTGGTCGCAGTATTGGCTTGGCCCGAAGTATCCAACTTGAGTTTACTGGTCCTACTGGTCAGGCTTGGGGCGTTAATAGTTATTCATTGAAATACAACCCACGAAAGGTTAAAGCATAATGGCTTCTTTAAATATTCCGTACGCATTTACAAATGGTACTCCTGCTAATGCAACAGAGGTTAACTCCGACTTCACTGCTGTGAAGTCGTTTGTTGAAGCACAGCTTGTACAGGTTGATGGTTCAGTTCAGGCTAGTTCTGCTGCTATTGCTGATTCTGCTGTAACAACAGCAAAGATTGCTAATGATGCTGTGACTGCGGACAAGGTTGCTGATGGCGCAACGTTGCCAGTCAACATTACTGGCAACGCAGCAACTGCAAACAATGCTACTAATGCTGCTAACGCAACTAATGCTGGTTATGCAACTAACGCAGGGTATGCGAACAGTGCTGGCTCTGCTGGTTCAGCAGGTAGTGCAGGTTGGGCATCACAACTCCAAGAGGGTCCTTACTATATTGACTGGACAGTTCCTGGCGAGTGGTATGTGTATGGCAATATTGGTATTGCTAACACGATGAACTTGTACAACGATATTTGGTACTACTATCCTCAGTCGTCAAGTTCAACTAACTATATAGTTCAGCGTTCAGACGGTAAGTTGTGTTTCCGATCTGGAACATCTCTCCTTGAATACAAGGAAGATGTTCAGGAGATTATTTCTGGTCTTGATTTAATTAGTGTTCTTAAGCCAAAGTCGTTTGTGTTTAAAGAACAGTACACAGACATGGATGATCCGTTTGAGGTTTTTGCACGCCGTACGCAACGTCAGTACGGTTTCGTAGTTGACGACATTTTGGAAATTAATTCTGATCTTGTTGATCACGACCTTAAAGATGGTGAGCTTGTTCCACGTATGTGGAAGCATGAGGCTATTTTGGCTCACGCTGTTGCAGCTATTCAGGAGCTTTCTGCGAAGGTTGATGCTTTGCAGGCAGAAGTAGATTCTTTGAAGAATGGCTGAAACCCCACGCAATAATCCTCCAGAACAAATCTGGACTGCACCCCTACTTGAAACGTTGGGGTCTAGTGATGCACGTGCGTTGAAGCATATATTTACATCGTTGAAAGAATACCTCAAGGGTATTCAAACAACAATAAGTTCCAACTACTACAACTTAAGTATTGGGTCTGTATCTGTTGGTACTGCTGCTGCTTCTATTACGGGAACGTTCCCTAATCAGCAGTTGAATCTTGTGTTGCAGACTGGACCTCAAGGTCCTGCAGGCCCAACGGGTCCTGCTGGACCGTCTGGTTATTCAACGTTAAACCTTGACGGTGGACATCCTGATTCTGTCTATGGTGGTCTTACTTTAATTGATTCAGGGAGTATCTAATGGCTGTTCAGATTCAATATCGCCGTGGTACTGCAGCACAGTGGACAAGCGTCAATCCTGTGCTTGCTCAAGGCGAGCCAGGATACGAGTACGACACTGGCAAGTTCAAAGTTGGCAACGGTGTTGACAACTGGAACACATTGCCGTATTCAAGTGGTATTCAAGGTCCTACGGGTGCTACGGGGGCAACTGGTCCTGCTGGTCCAGTTGGTCCACAAGGCATACAAGGTCCACAAGGTCCCATTGGTTTAACAGGAGCAACTGGTCCTACTGGACCTCAAGGTGTTAAGGGCGACACAGGAGCAACTGGAGCGACTGGTCCTCAAGGCGTACAGGGAGTCAAGGGAGACACTGGAGATACTGGACCGCAAGGTCCGATTGGCTTGACAGGAGCTACTGGTGCAACTGGCCCTGCTGGTGCTGATTCTACTGTTCCTGGACCTATGGGTCCTACAGGTCCACAAGGTCCTATTGGATTGACTGGCGCAACAGGAGCTGACTCAACTGTTCCTGGACCTACGGGACCTGCTGGTCCTGCTGGACCAACAGGTCCGACTGGTGCGACTGGACCTCAAGGACCTATTGGTCCTACAGGTGATACTGGTGGGTTTAACTCAACACAGATAATTAACGCTCAAACAGGGACTTCGTACACTCTTGATTCTAGCGATCTTGGGAAGATGGTTACATTTAATAATTCGTCTGCTGTTACTGTGACGGTTAATGGTTCTACTGGTTTAACTGCTGGTCAATCTATTGACATTCTTCAACTTGGAACTGGACAGATAACTGTAACTGGCTCAGGTGGAATGACGCTTAATGCAACTCCTGGTTTGAAGCTTCGTGCCAGGTACTCTTCTGCTACTTTGTTTTGTGTTAGCCACCACAATTATGTGCTCATTGGCGACTTGAGTGTATAATGCCAATCCGTAGAGGAACTTTTGCTTCTAGCGTTAACCAATCGCCATCTGCAACAACAAACGCTGTAACTGACTTTAATCAAAACCAGGCAACCGTGAACGGTGTTGTCAGTGCAAACGATGCGCTAACAACTTATTATTTTGATTATTCCACAGATCCAACGTTCACGTCATATATGGGAACTACTGGCGTGACTACATCTTTGCAGAACCTAACGGTTTCTGCAAATATATCTGGACTATCAGTTGGAACTGTTTACTATGTTCGTCTTCGTGCGGTTAACGCAATTGGTACAACGATTGGTTCAACCGTTTCGTTTACTACTTGGAGTCTAAAGACTTATTTAAACACTACATCTGGAGCTTACTCTGTCAGCGTTCCTTCCATACCTGGTGTTGCACCTACTATTTATGAGATGCTTATTTATGGTGGTGGTGGCGCAGCAGGATATGGAGGCGGTGGTGGTGGTGGCTACCGTTTGTTCTCTAGCCATGTTTCTTCTATTGGGGGTACACAGTCTGTTACTGGAACTGTTGGTGCTGGCGCAACAAACCCCAGCAATGTTTTGCCAGGACCTTCAGGCGGTTCAAGCACAATAACTATTGGTGGAACTACATGGACTGCTGGTGGCGGTACTGGTGGTGATTGGCTAACTAATCCTGCTGGTACTGCAGGTAGTGGGACTAATCCTTCACATGGTGGCGGTATTGGGTACTACGGTTACACATACATTTCTGGTTATAACACCTACTGTTGTGCAACAGACAAGTACGGCAACTGCACCAACACCTGTCCTGACTATAACTCTCCTATCTACACAACTGACTACAACCGTTATGCAGGCGGTGGCGGTGGAGGTACTGACGGTGGTGGTGGAAACGCTGGATACCCTGACGTTGGTGGTAACGGTGGACCTGGTGGTGGTGCTTACGGTTTGCGTGGTGGTAACGGTGGTGGCGGTGGTGGAACTGCTGCGTGGGGTTCTGCAGGTTCTGTTCCTGCAGGTTCTGGACCTGTTGTTGGTACTGGTGGTACTGGCTGGTGGCAGTCGGGTGTCGCTGGCGGTGTGACGTTTAAATATTACGGACCATGAGGAAAAAATGATTACAGTTAAACCATTTACTATTGAAGTTTTATCTACACATAAAGCTTTCTTTCTTCTTGATGAGCTTCCCAAGAACAGTACCGAGGTTGATGTTTGGGTTCAGACACCAACAGGAAATGAATCTGTTGACTTTATTGATGTGTTTCTAATGAAGGATGGATCCCTGCTTGCAGCATGGGTCCATCCGTATCAGAAGATACCTGTACATAACTTGTTGGTCTTTGCTAATGGAGCAACACAGATTCTGAATCTTCATACTGTTGAGAATGTTATTGACATTTATGACAGACCTATTGATGCTTCTACTGGAACTTTTATTTTCTGTAGTTCACAAATTATTGAAAACGGCGATTGGCGTTGCGATCAAAGCATGTATGGTCCAAGGCCTTTTGCTGGGGAAGCTGTTGATCGTGTAATTACCGATATTGAAGAAATTGTTTTTTATGAACCTATTTTAAACATTAACGGGGTTGGACACCTTATCTATCTTGAATCCAAGACAAAGACACAGCTTGCTGTTGAAAAACTAAACAACAGTATTGTTCCTGTCACTGGTCGCACGCTACAAGAATGTTTTCGTTTGATTTATGAATGGTCTGTTCTTGCAAAACAACCTTTTGATTCTAAAGACGAAGCTGCGGTTACTGCTCAAAAGTTTACGTCTGAACTTAAGTTCTCTGAACAAGAGATTAAAGTTCTTGAAAACTTGACACCAATGCAGGTGGGCAAATTCCTGTCTGGGTCAGAGACTGCCCGTGTAAGAGACATGGACATCCTGCCTCTTTCTGATGATGTTGCGTCAATTCTGTTCAGAAGAATGGCTGCTAGCTGCCTATCTTTTATTGTGTCGCTAAATCCTGATATATGGGATATTCAGGAGATTGTCTCGGCAGAGGTTCAGGAGCTGGAGAAGGGAGTGGCTCGTTTTAAGGACTACTACCAAATTCCTGAGGGTATGGAAATTGAAGATAACCCTGCTGTTATTGACCACTGCTTTATTTATTTCCCCAAGCAGTTGTCGTATGTTCATACGCAACTGCGTGGGTTTAAGAACAAAAAAATGATTATCCAACGTTACGAAAAGGCTTTATAGGTGAACTATGGCATTAGATAACTACCCCTACGTACAGAAGAAGAGTGCCCTGAACACAGGGCTTGCTTCAAAGCTGGCTGCGAACACCTATGCCCGTTTCCTGAATAAGCAACGTGGCAGTCGTCAAATGGCTGATGTCAAGGACCAGTATGAGCGTCAAACCCCTGGGGTTATTGGTTCGTTTACCAAGCGTGGCGTGGCTGGGCCTGGAGTTCAGTCTGGCATTTTTCAGCGTGGTATGACCGATTTTGGTCAGCAACAGTTTAAGTCCATGCAGGGTGTTCAAGAAGGAATTGACGAGGGAGAGAACGAACTTCGTCAGCAAGAAGCTGAACTTCGTTCTCAACATGCTCAAGATCTTGCTGATCTTGAGATGCAGAAACAGATTCAGATTGCACAGAGTGCAGCGACTTTATCGGCTTTTAAGCCGTACCTATAACGGGAGGTTTTTATGGCTGAGATGGTTTGGGTTTACGACAGTAAGAAGAAAGACTACGTGCAGGTTCCTGCACCTTCTGGTGGATCTGGTAAAGGTGTAACTGTTCGCCCAATTGGTAGTGCAACAACTCCAACGATGAGGGCTATTGGTAGTGCAACTACACCAGCTATTAGACCTCTTGGTTCTGCTTTTACTCCACAACCAAGCATTGGCATGGCTTCTACTGCTGTGCTACCTAAGGGTGTTCTTGGCAGGGGTCAGCAAGCTAATGTTGCTCGTGACGGTTTAGGTAATCCAATTCAACCAAAGGGTCCAACTGCTGGTACTCCTCAAGGCCCAGGAAAATATGGACCTATTGGTTCTGCTCAGCAGGCTTACGGAATGCTTCAGGAAAAGTATGGTTTGCAAAGCGGACCTGGTGAAACTGAACTTGATTCATATGGTCCTCTTGGAAACTTGGGTTCTTTGTTGAAGAGTCTTCTTTCTGCTGGCGGTGGCAGTGGAGGTGGAGGAAGTGATGATGGAAAGCAAACCATCTCCAGAGCTGCTTTGCGCAAGGCTTTGACTTCCGCAAAGAATGAAATCAGCCAGGCATACAATACTGCAGGTA
>Ga0078894_10000226_pt1 | contig 37742 bp, 39 predicted proteins | sample LauGreSu1BDMLBSD_2_FD_67506 | JGI IMG/M metagenome (GOLD analysis project Ga0078894, IMG submission 67506) | Freshwater lake microbial communities from Lake Michigan, USA - Su13.BD.MLB.SD (version 4) (version 4) | ecosystem: Environmental > Aquatic > Freshwater > Lake | place: Lake Michigan... | reverse complement strand
TTTATGATATTTCGTACAGGAAGTTGTCTCATCGTTGGTAACTGTAATGAAAAAATATTGATGTTTATTTATGATTTTATTAAAGAAATGTTATATAATGAATACCCGTTAATTAATATTGTGAATGATGAACCACCCGCCAAAGAAAAGAAAACGAAATTAAGAAAAAAAGAAATTTTTGTTTCACAAAGTTATTATAACCAGACGGTTATAAAGTGTGCGTAAAAATTACATTTATATAAATGTAATTTTTTCATCGGGTAAGCCTATACAAAAAGCCATTTTACTAAATTTTTCGTACTATCTTCATGGAACTTCTCTTGGAACGTATCTTGTTCTACATAGAATTTCATTAAAAAATATTCATTCTTATCGCACTCGCTCATGACACTCATTTTTTTGGTTTTTTCAATGCGTTCTAACATCTCATTCAATAAATCTTCATATTTGTTAAAATCCATAGTGATTTTTTGTTGTATTATCTCTAAATATGAATTGGTTAAATCTAAGGAATCAATACGATGTAAATATCTATGTAAAAAGTTGTCGCATAATTTTACGCGGTTCTCAAAAGTAATATCATTATTACTCCAAAAGAATAATGTTTTGGTAAAATTGGAAATATTTTGGAACAATTGTCTTAAATCTTTCTCATCAATTGCAAAATCTTCCGAATTCAATGTCATGATGTTTGAAATAGTAGTGGTGGAATTGTTCTCACTATCAAAAATAGTTTTCTTATAGACAAATAATACCGCATCAATATGATTCAAGTTCTGTAACAAATCAGATTTAATAATTTGTTCCATATACTCTAAATAATAGTAATAGCACTTTTGTGAATAGTAATATGCTTGGTCTATATTTTTATTTTTGATTAATATATATTCAAATACCCGATGAATCGCGTTCATGCCAATATACAAACTAGGATTTGGATTATGTATATTTTTAAGTGTTTCATTCTGGTTCATAAGATCAAAATACTCTTTAATAATTAACGCGTATTTCAATATTATTCTACTCTTAAAATATTTTGTATTTGACATGGACGCTTTTATATTATACAAATATTATTTTATTAAAAAATTGGAATAAAATAATAAATTACCATTTCATATCAAAAGTAATATCGCCAAATTTTACTTTACCGTAATAATAGCTGTCAGATTTGGTTATCGCATTTAATAAATTTTTTGGCTTAATTTCCTTAAATGATATATTGGCATTTGAAATGACTTCATTTTTGAACGCGGTTAAATTTTTATAATCCTTCTCATCGCCTACAATGATTAACCAACCCTGCATATCTTTGGAGTTATATACATTTCCACTGGCGTCTTCTTTGACCCCATTGCTGGAATACACTGCAATATAAGAAGAAAGACCATCCATCACTTTTTCGCCGAAATACCATGATTTATTTACTGCCCGTATTTGGTTATCAAATCCCTGCCAATGTAAATATACCGTCATATCTAATTTCGTTTGGGAAGTCGTATTTTTCAAAATATCATATGGATTATACATTGCCATTAATACATTTTTGACTTGTTTTATACAAGGTAAATTACTATTACCAATGACTTCATGTAAATCGCCTAATGTTGATATTTTACCGGATTGAGTGAAAACGGATACACCCCCAATATTAGCAACCCATGGAAATTGTTGCGCACCCATTTTTCCTCTATTATAATTTTCAGTGGAGGTGAGCGTAATATAATTATTGTTATAAATATGATAATTGATATCACATAGTTTAGAACCATCGGTAAGTGCCTTGAATGTATTACATGAAGATACAATAACATCTTTTGGTATAACGCTTAAAATCGTTTTATACGGTTCTAATTTAAAATGGGCGTGTCCCCATAAATTATAGTCATTAATTAGTTTTACAGTATCATCTACATTTTCCGGATTGAAATAATTACCCGCACTCCATTGAAATAAAGTTCTATCTACAAAAGATAAATTATTATAGATTTTCTTAAATTCATTATCCCCATGACTAATAATATAAGTTTTCTCATAATTTTTATGATATGGAGTTATATAATTCATGATAGGATTGAATGACGTAGTAGCAAAAAATGTTCCAATAGTACTGATGGTATTTTCATTGGAAAGTCCAGTTAATAGATGCATTAATTTATTAAAATTATGTCCTTCAGATGTCACTTTATATCTATTATAAGTTCTACCTGACGAACAAAACATCGTACCATTTTGATTAATAACTTCCGAAAATTGTTGTAATAATATTAATATACAGTTTTTTGCTAATTCTTTTATCGTTTCATTGGTAGTGAAATCATATATATTTAATAATGCACTTAGAGTGTACATGTTATAGACCTGTGAAAAAAACTCGTAAAAATAATATTTCGTTTTGATTGTTAAATAAGTTTTCAATAATAGGTCGCAGTGTTCATCATTAATATTATTAAATTGATTCCATAAATACCAAGAAGATAAATAACAAATCATATGGTTTTCACTCCAATAACATTGGAATTGTTCGTTTTTAGATAGCCAAAATTTCTCATTTTTTAATAAATCTTTGTATTTCAAATATATATCCTCATGTTGAATATGATTGGTTCGAGATAAATATAATAAACGTATTAAAGATAATAAATGGAAATCGGTATCTTTATTTTTACTTTTATTGGTTGAATATTCATCATATATTTTTTGTAATTTATCGCTTGGTAATTCTTCATTCATATATGCTTTTAACATTAAACTAATGGTGTCTTTATGATTTTTGTTAAGGCTTATGTAACTCGCTCTACGGTCTTCAAAACTACTCATCGTGTATATAGAGTATATATATTAAAATTTTTACTAATAATTTCATTGCAGCCAATTCGTTATTTTTGTTGTATTCCGGAACATTTAGGAAAACTACTATTTTTGTCGTATTTTATAATAAATAATTTATTTTGAAATCGATTTAAAGTAAAATTCCAGATATTTAATATAATTTATATCATATAAATGAGTAAAGCACCAGAACAAACTGCTGTCAGTTCAGCAAAAGCAGCACCAGCACCAGCACAACCAAGTTATAGATTACCAGAAAACACCACATTAGCACACGCAGCTAAATTATCTATTGTAGAAGACAAACCAATTATGATGGATTACTGGACCAGTTCTCTTTCCAAATCAGTGTTGATTGGTGTAAAAGAAAATCAAGAGAAATTATTAGTAAAAAGTGAAGAAGAATATACCAGTCCTATTGCCAAGATTTATAAAGTAGGAAAGGAATATATCATTATGACTGAAAATTCTATCTACATTGTAGATGTAGAAATTCCAACCAAACGTATTAGCTCCTAAGTAGGGGAACCTTGTAGGGGAACCTACGGTTCCCCCTACGACCCCCTCCCTTTTACTGGGGGGATTTTTATGGTTATGGGATTGTTTAGTCGGCGGTCGGTTATACGTTAGAATTGTAATTTTGTAACCTGTATTATATATTATAAAAATATAATATATAATGTGCGAAAACGTATACGATGAAATCATAGATCATTTATTTATTGGTAGTGCAAAATCATTAGATGAAATCGAAAATTTTGACTTGATTATTAATTGTACGCCTGATATATTCATTAAAAACCCAGACAATACAATACGAATACCAATACGTGATACGCCAGAAGAATGTAACTTATTTTTACAATTCTTATATGAGACACATGTATTGGAAAAGATAAATACAGCGATAAATAATAAACACAAAGTATTAGTACATTGTCAGGCCGGCCAACAAAGATCATGTGCGTTAGTTGCGTGCTATTTAATGAAATATAATAATATGAACCCATATATAGCTGTAAATTATATCAAAATGAAAAGACGTATTGCATTTTTTGGCGAAGTAAATTTTATATCAGCAATCATAAATTTTTTCTATACATTATAATATTTCTTTTAGTTTTTCTATTTGTTCCACTGTTAAATGTTCGGGGAATTCTACATCAAAATCTATAATCAAATTACCAGTAACATTTTCCCGGGTTAATCCTAAGTTAGTAACCACGCGTTTAAAGCCGGGTTTGATAACGGTTGGATTCGTTGTATTATTCAGAGACAAACGTTTACCATTCAAATGCATTATTTCAAAAGCAAAACCACACAACGCTTCTTTTAATGTCAAATTCTTTGAAAAATATAAATCCAATCCTTTTCTAAGAAATGGCGTATCATTCAAGATATTTATTTTCAAATGCACGTCACCTTTTAAATTTTCATTCACTATATTGCCTCTACCTTTTAATACTAAGGTATCTTCGTCGCTCATTCCGGAGGGGATTGTTATATTCAACGTTTCAATCTCGTTTATTTTCATATTATTCATGATCGTCCATCTTTCTAATTCTACTGGCAATGATACTCCGTGAAAACATTGTTCTAACGTTATATTAACTACTTTTAAAATAGGGGATGGTGGTTCTTGACGAAAATTAGTCGAAAATTCCGCATGAAACCCGCCAGGACCATTACGAAAAACCCTTATTTCGGGCATACCATTCATTCCCCCCATACTCCCCATTCTATGAATTCCCCCTACCCCCATTCCACCGAACATCATATTGAATATGTTATGTATATCTTGGAATTCTTCCATTCCTCCGCCCCCGAATGGATTACCTGGTGGACCCATATTTTTTCCAAATTTTAATTCCATATCATAATTTTGTCGGCGTTCAGCATCACTCAATGTTTCGTATGCTTCATTGATTGATTGAAAAATCTGGGTAGCTCCTTCTTCTGAATTACGGTCCGGATGATATTTCAATGATAAAGCGCGATATGCCTTTTTTATATCACTATCATTCGCATCAGGCGTTACTCCTAATATTTCATAGTGTGTTTTCATTCAAATAAATATATAATAATAACAAAATTATTATTATATTCTTTTTTCCATAAATTTATTTACTTTGTAAAGAGTGTAAAAAGAAAATCATATAAGTCTATATACTTCCATGACAACATTTCTACAAAACACATTACATACTACTAATAAAATAGTAAGCTTCAATAGTAGTCATTTACAAGAAAAATATGAAACTCCTAAGAAGGTTCTTATACAAAATACCGAAGTGAACAATACATTTATACATAAATACAAACCGTATTATATTGATGATTTTTGTTTGGATACCAAATTAGTATCGGTATTAAAATTATTTTTGGAAATAGATAAATTAAATATATTATTTGTTGGTAATTCCAGTATAGGAAAAACGAGTTTATTATATGCATTGATACGTGAATATTATGGATTAAAAAAAACCGATTCCATGCCCGAGAACAATATATTATTTATAAACAATATCAAAGAACAAGGTATTCAATACTTTCGCAATGAAATGAAAACCTTTTGTCAATCACATAGTAGTATCTATGGTAAAAAGAAATTAGTGATTATAGATGATATAGATAATATTAACGAGCAAAGCCAGCAGGTATTTCGTAATTATATTGATAAATATAGCAATAATATCCATTTTATTTCGGTATGTTCCAATATCCAAAAAGTGATTGAAAGTATCCAATCGCGTTTACAAATTATCAAAATAAATAATCCGACAAATGAGAACCTGGTGAATATAATGAATAAAATAATCACGAATGAGAACATACAAATCGATGATGATTCCAAAGACTATTTACTTCTTATTTCGAATGGTTCTATACGGGTATTGATTAACTATTTGGAAAAAATGTATATATTAGGAGAACCGGTTGATATAGAATTATGCAAATCCATTTGTTCCAATATTTCATTCCGTAAATTTGAATTATACTTGAATTATTTGAAAGAAGAAAAATTACAACCCGCGGTGGATATATTATATAATATTTATGATTATGGATATTCGGTCATTGACATATTAGATTATTTCTTTAATTTTATCAAAATTACGAACATCATTGATGAAGAGACCAAATATAGAATTATTCCATTCCTTTGTAAATATATTACGATTTTTCATAATTTACACGAGGATTGTATTGAATTGGCATTGTTTACGAATAATTTAGTAAAAGAAATTTTCTGATTTTTCTAAAATTAAAAGAGGCATTAAAATTAATATATATATAAATTTTAAACTGGTATTTTTTATTTAGTAAAAATGACAAAACAAATTTTCAAATCCTCGGTTCCCAACGAAATATTTTACGATTTTTTAGAAAAAATTTGTCTGAAAACCGATAAATATTATTTAATTGATATGAACGCATATCGAAAAATGTTGTTCTACAATTATCAAGAGGAGTTTTGTGCGAAAATTAAATCGAATTATCATTTGTCAAAACAATTCTATTTAGATAGAAAAATGACATATAATTCATTTACTACTATCATAAGACAAATATGTAAAAATAATAATATAATGTTTACTTCACAAATCAAATACAATGAATCCAAATATAATATTGATTATTTAGTTTACTTTTCCATAGATTCGCATAAATAAAATAGAAATATATAATATATTTTATAATATAATATATAATAATGTTTAGTTCAAATCAAATTACCCAATATTTAATGTTGTTTGGTGTTATATTAGTAGCTGGTTATTTTGGAAATAGTTTCAACCAAAAATTTCAAAACAAGGACGAATATGATTTAATCAAACAATATTTATTAAATGAATCACCGTTATATGGTTTCAATCGCCCAAAATTATGGATTCATTCTAAGTATGAAGTTAACGCACGTAAATGGAAAGATTTTTATTCCCGAAATACTACCGACTTGAACCAACCTTATATACATTTAACTATAAAAACCATCATTAACCATTGTGGTAATGATTTTAATATTTGTCTTATTGATGATGATACATTTAGTAAATTAATTCCTACATGGGATATTGACTTATCCAATATTGCCGAACCAAAAAAATCGCAATATAGAGAACTTGGTATGATGCAATTGATCTATTATTATGGTGGAATGGTTCTTCCTAATTCTACCATTTGTTTAAAGAACTTGAAACATTTTTATCAAGAAGGTATTGCTGGCAATAAACCATTCGTATGTGAAAATATTAATCGCAATGTGAATTTATTGAAACAAAAGCAAAAATTATTATTTACTCCGGATACGTTTATCATGGGTGCTCCAAAGAATGACCCAACCATCAAAGAGTTTATTGAATATTTAAAACAAGTAAATTTGAATCCTCATTTTTCCAGCGAAATGGATTTCTTAGGTGTTAGTTCTCAATGGTGTATGGAAACCATCAATAAAGGACAAATGAATTTGATTATGGGACAACAAATTGGTGTAAAAACCCAAGATCGCAAAACGGTTTTATTAGAAGATTTAATGGAAGAAAATTTCTTAAATTTATCCAGTGACTGTGTAGCGGTTTATATTCCAAGAGAAGAAATATTGAGTCGTCCAAAATATCAATGGTTTGCAGTGATGAATGGTGAAGAAATTTTGAATGCGAATATGATTGTTGCCAAATATTTAAAAGCATCCATTGTAGATAGTACGAATGAATATCATGCACCTACCGAACAAAAAAGTGTAGTCTCCATCTAAGTGGGGAAACCAAGGTTTCCCCTACGACCCCTTCCTTTTCCAGGGAACCAATCCATGGAACCTACGGTTCCCCCGGACGCCCCCTCCCTTTTATCCAGGGGATAGGTCGTTAAAAAATAATTTATTGTGATAATAATAAATTATTTTTCATTAGTTTCCCTACAAAGGGAGGGTTCGTCCAAGGGAACCGTAGGTTCCCTGGATTACCTTGGTTTCCCTACAAAGGGAGGGTTCGTCCAAGGGAACCGTAGGTTCCCTGGATAGTTATTCGTTTTTTTCTTTACATGATATTATTTTGGTTACTTCTTCTACCATATTTTTTGATTTATTATCCACGGTTATATGTTTCATTAATTTTAGTACTTGTTCTCTATTGTGTTTGTTATGAAATATGTTTGATTTTTTGATTTCATTTTGAATTGTCAATATATGGTGTTTTCCATCAATGACTTCAATAGATTCAATCAAATGATGTAAGGTCTGAATATTGTTATTATTATCTACTACGATATTTCCTATTATACGAATATTTTTATCTTCATTTGCAAATAACTCTTGTTCTCTGTTCTCATTATATTTTTCTATTTTGTTTTTTAAAAATTTATTTAATAACATGGATCGTTTATATATTTTAAATATTTCCATGGCATCTTCGTCTTCTGATGCGTTATTGTATAATTCATTGACTAAATCTTGTACGTTTTCTACGATTATATTGTATTTTTGGCAGTTCAACTCATCGTCCTCTTCGTTTTCTGACTCTTCGTCTGAATCATCTTCATCAGATTCATATTCATCTTCATCTTCTTCGTCGCTGTCTTCTGGCATTTCAGCCATAACTGTGCGGCAAAACGGACAATTAAACCCATTAAACGATGCGTTTTTCATTAGACAACTACAATGAAATTTGTGGCCGCATTCAGTTACGACGCAGTTTTTGGTTTCATCAATAGTATCAAAGCATACAGGGCATTCGTTCATTTGTGACATTCTCTTGTTTGGTTGTTTGGTAAGTTGTTTGTTTTTTGTTTGGATATCTACTATATTTTAGGAAAAAAGTAATTCAATTTTCTCCAGGGAACCTACGGTTCCCCCGGACGCCCCCTCCCTTTTATCCAGCGAAACACTCCCTTTTATTTTTGGAGGACTATCTGGATGGAAATAATTTTAATGGAAAAGGAAGGGGTCGTAGGGGAAACCTTGGTTTCCCTACAAAGGGAGGGGGCGTCCGGGGGAACCGTAGGTTCCCTGGAATTATAATATTTTATAAACAAACTTAAAGAAATAATCTTACACACATCTATGCATGAAATGACAAATGATAAATTAGAACAAGCATTTGGCATTATAAGAGAACTTTATTCCAAATATGAAACCGATGAATATATGACCGAACGAACCCATAATTATATATGTAATCAACTACCTATATTTCTGGAAAATATTAAAACCACTCATGAAAACAATGTGAATCGTATGGAAGAAATGAAATTAGAAAAAGATATGTTTATTACCAATTTTTTATCAAACAACCAATATTTCTACGTCCAATCCACTGAAAAATTCTTTTTTTATGACGGGATCCATTACCAAGTCATCAATGAAGATGATATCATACATAATGTATTATCTAGTATTTCTCGTGATGGCAATTTAATGTCCTGGAAACAACTTACCAAAAAACATATCATGAAGCGTATTAAAGAAAATAATTTATTAAAATCCATTCCCGAGTCGGAGACCATCCAACGCGTTTTGAATGAATTAATCCCTAATATTTTTGCCAACAAAGCAGAAGCCAAATATTTTTTAACTATTTTGGGAGATAATATTTTTAAAAAAAACCAAGATATCATACATTTTATAGACAACAATGCCAAACCATTTATCACCGAAATAAATAATATTTGTCAATTTCTCATTAATACGAATCTGTCCCAATCATTTAAATATAAATATCACGATAATCATGAATATACCCATTGTCGTTTAGTCAAGATAAATCCACAAATCAAATGTGAGAACATCTGGATTCCAATTCTGAATAATTCTATATTAGATATGATTTGTGTAGCCTGTCATTATTCTATTCGTTATACAAATTCCGATGATTTTGTAGTGAAATATAGTAATGATTCAGAGTTAACTAGTAGTGCGTTTTATTTAAAAGATATTCAACCGGTTGACATGGTAGTGAAATTCATATCTGAATATTTACAAATTACAAATGCGTCTAATAATATCAAAAATATAATGGATACCCAAATTTTATTGGATAAAGATACCCAAGCCGCCAAAATGCGCGCCACCCAAATTACTTGGAAAAATATGCAATATTTATGGCGAAAGTTTTTATATACGAAATCATTGCCGGGAATTATGTTTCAACAAACACTCAAAACTATTTTGATGGATAAATTATCTACTTATTATAAGGAAGAATTAGATAGTTTTGTTGGAATATGCAGCGAGCATTTACCAGTGATTCAACAATTTTTACAATTTTGGGGTGAAACTGTTACGGTTGACGAAACGGAGATGGATTTTGAAATAGAGGAATTAATTGTGCTATTCAAACAATGGTGCCACCTTAAAAATGATGTTCCAAATTCGCTGAGTGATAAACAAATTTTAGATTTGATTGCCTATTACTATCCAGACATAGAAATAGAAAAAGATAAATATATATGTAAAATACGTTGTTCGTTATGGGATAAACAATTAGATATACAAGTCGCATTAGATAATATGAAAAATACGGTTCGTATGAAATATTATGTGAAATATGGTGGTATTGAAAATTATGAGCGTCCGACTACACCATTAAATGGTATGAATATATCTATTTATGACGCGTACAATTATTATTGTAAATTCTTTTCTACGGTGAATAATAAATTAATTGTGAGTAAATCTTATTTTGAAAAATATGTCTTTGATAATTTGAATGAATTTATTGTTGATTCTAAATTTATCAATTCTGATTGGATACTTACGTAGGGTCATTTTTAAGCATTACATTTTTCTGGATTACACTTACAATTTCTGGTTTGATTTTCATTGCTATCTATATCTATGGCGCAGGTGCTGTATTCAAAATAATCTCCACAATCCGTGATTCCACCAATTTTTTTCAAGACATTGCATAATTTTTTACATTTAGATTTATTTGGAACTTTTGTAAAACCAGCTGGCATTGGACGTCCAGTAACCACGTTAATTTGTGGTTCACTAACTAAACATGTTTTATCTTTGATAAATTTTATTTTATCTCCTTGAGTCATAGTATTAAAACTTTCTAATTCTTCGGTTGTTAAATTAAATTCTTGCTTTGTCTTTTCGTCTATTTCATTAATAGTTTTCGGTGTTTTTGTAAAAAACGAAAATCCACCCTTTCTGTTTCTTCTAAGTGACTTTCTATTTTGTTTTTTTGGATGCTTCTTACTAGTTTTTCTAAATGATTTTCTCATATAAATATCATTATATATTTTTGTAATGATGATATTTATTCTTTATTTTTTATTTTTTCTGGATTGTTCTTTTTTAACAACACCGAATTCACCTTTCTTGGCAAAGAAACCGTGTTTTTCTAATCTTTTTTCTTTCTTGGCAGTTCTATGTTTGGCAGCGGAAACAATGCGTCCCCATTTATTACGCATTAAATGACGTCTGGTTAAATTGCCAGCAGTCTTGTAAGCAGTTCTGTTCCATACTTGGACTCTTGAACCAACTAATTCGTTGAATTGTTTACCTCTAATATGATATGTTCCGTCTTCGGCACGTGTATGTGTCATTTATATATATACCTAAATATTTTAATTTTCGCGATTTTTTTTTGAAATTCTGTTTTTTCTGGTTGATTTTTTAACGTATCCGAATTTTCCTTTTTTGGCAAAATACCCATATTTCTCTAAACGTTTTTCTTTTTTAGCAGTATGATGTTTTTTTACCGAAACAATACGTCTCCATTTATTCATAATAAAATCACTTTTAATTAAATTACCTTCTGTTTTATATGCGGTTCCATTCCATACTTGTTCTCGTGAGCCGAATAATTCCTTATATTTTTTCCCCTTAATATGATAACATCCGTCTTCTTGTCTTTCTGGTCTTTTCATCACTAAAATATATTATATACGAATAAAATATTTATGATTCATATAAAGGATATCCTTTTTGACTAAAACAATAGATATTTTTATAAATATGAGTTAATAATGAATTGCCATTACAGCAATGTATTCTATTCAAATCTAATACATGATCTATTCCAGGTGCATCATTTATATGATATGGTTTGTTATTCAAAACAAATGCTAACCAAAAAGTTTCTTTGTCTCCGTATACATATTTATATGTATCTTGCCAATAATAATTCAATTTATATATAGTATATACTACATCTGCATGTTTTTGTTTGTTTATATAAACAACTCCTGAATCTACATAATACCATGAATGTATATGTGGTTTATATACATTTTCATAAACAAAATCCCATTCCTTTGGAAAAAAAATGTTTTTTTCTGGAAGTAACGATTTTATATAATTTACGCGTTTGGTTAATTCATCTGCATCTGCTGGATGATGATTTTTATAGTCTTTAAATAAAAAACTTCCAGTATTAATATAATTTTCATCATTAAATATTATTTCAGGATTCATGCTAAATGTTACATCGCAATCACATAATATAACTTCATCAAATGTCGTATGTTTTAATATAAATGCTTTGACTTGAAATCCTTTCCAATGTTCGTATTCATCTGTATAATCTTGAACGTTTTTAAAAATAATCCGATTATTATATTTTATTTTCATTTTTTCTAATTTGTCCATCGCTTCATCACTTACCTCTTTACCGATTTGCCATAATTCAATTGGTAATGTAAATTTATATTTGTCGTACATATTGCCAATATTATTAATTAATAGTTTTTCGTATTTTTCCATAATTGGTATTATCATTCCTCTATTCATTTGCATATAAATATGAATGACATTTTTATATCCAATCAACAACAATTATTGGTCTTTTCATCACTAAAAATATTCTAATAATATTTATTAGACTGTAGGTTTTGTTATTTTTGTTATTTTTATTATTGTACGCGGAGTTGTTGTTCTTATATATTCAGCGTAACGCATACGGGCACTCTGTGTTGGATTATTGGTAGATGTAACGATTTTATTATATCCAGCATAATTACAGTTTTTTCTATCTTCACAAAATTTGATAATATTAAACATTATATATTGGCCGCATATTTTATTGTTACCAAAAAATTGAATTTTTATTATTTTCAATACGAAATGATATAATAACTACGATTTATTACATCATAGAATGTCTCTCTCAAAAACAAACTCATCGAATAGTATGACAACGGACGAAACATTAGCCAAGCAATACCAGAAAAAAACCGATAAACAACATATATTAGATAATCCAGATACGTATATTGGTTCGGTGGAAAATGTGGACGCAGATATGTGGGTCTATGACGATGCTACCCAAAAAATTGCTCTAAAAACAATTGAATATATACCCGGTTTGTATAAATTATTTGATGAAGGAATTGTCAATTGTCGCGACCACGTCATTCGTATGATTCAATCTACTATGTTGGAAAAAAAATTCGTTACCCATATTGATATTGATATTACTGAAGATGGATCCATTACCCTCACCAATGACGGAAATGGTATTGATATTGCTAAACATCCGGAATATGATGTTTGGATTCCTGAAATGATTTTCGGTCATTTACGTACTTCTACCAATTATAATAAAGATGAAAAAAAGATCGTCGGTGGTAAAAACGGCTTCGGTTTCAAATTAGTATTGATTTGGTCTGAATATGGTAAAGTAGAAACAGTAGATCATGTCCGTGGATTAAAATACGTCCAAGAATTTCGTAAGAATTTGGATGAAATATGCCCGCCAACGATTACGAAATCTTCAGTCAAGCCATATACCAAAGTTACGTTTAAACCAGATTATAGACGCCTCGGTATTCAGGGGCTGACGTCTGATATGTTATCCTTATTGAAAAAGCGTGTCTATGATATTGGAGCAGTAACCGATCATTCTATTAAAAAAATCAAAATCAATTATAATAACGCGCTCATTCCAGTGAAAAATTTTCAGCAATATATTGATTTGTATATCGGTAGTAAAGACGAAAGTAAACGCGTGTATGAAATGCCCGATGACCGTTGGGAATATGCAGTGGCTTTATCGCCTACACATGAATTTATACAGGTTTCATTTGTCAATGGTATTTGTACTTTCAAAGGTGGTAAACATGTGGAATATATTACAGGTCAAATCACTCGTAAATTATGCGATTATATTGAAAAGAAAAAGAAGGTCAAGGTCAATGCCAATGCGATTAAAGAACAATTAATATTATTCTTACGCTGCGATGTTGAAAATCCATCCTTCGATAGTCAAACCAAAGATTTCATGAATACTCCATCGGCGAAATTCGGTTCGTCTTGTACGGTTTCCGACGCGTTTATTGAAAAAGTAGCCAAAATGGGTGTGATGGATTTAGCCTGTTCGTTAACTGAAGCCAAAGAAAATAAATTAGCCAAGAAAACCGACGGTAGTAAAACCAAAAACATTCGTGGCATTGCCAATTTTATAGATGCGAACCTGAGTGGAACCGCTCAATCCAAAGATTGTATATTAATTCTTTGTGAGGGATTAAGTGCTATGTCAGGTATTGTTTCCGGATTATCCAGTGAGGACCGTAATACCATTGGTATTTATCCATTGAAAGGAAAGCTATTGAATGTCCGTGGCGAACAGGTGAAAAAAATAGCGGAAAATAAAGAGATTACCGATATCAAAAAGATATTGGGATTAGAAACCGGCCGAGAATATAGTACCATCAATGATGTCTACCAAAATTTACGATATGGTAAGATAATGTATATGACCGATCAGGATTTAGATGGTAGCCATATCAAAGGTTTATGTATTAATTTATTCCATAGTGAATGGGCGTCACTGGTTAAAATCCCTGGTTTCTTATCATTCATGAATACTCCAATTCTTCGTGCAAAAAAAGGCGCTCAAACATTATTATTTTATAATGATGGCGAATATGAAACCTGGAAACAAAGTCTCGGACCCAATGGAACCAATGGTTGGACGATCAAATATTTTAAAGGGTTGGGTACATCTACTTCGGCCGAATTCAAAGATTATTTTGCCAATAAGAAAATCGTTGATTTCGTTTATGTAGACCAGAATAGTGATGATACGATTGATAAAATATTCAACAAAAAGCGTGCGGATGACCGTAAAGAATGGTTAGAAAATTATAATAAAGATGCGTACTTAGATACATCTAAGAAAACCGTTACCTATCAAGAATTTATTAATAATGAAATGATACATTTTAGTACATATGATTGTGCCCGTTCTATTCCGAATATGGTAGATGGTTTAAAAATATCGCTCCGTAAAATTTTGTATTCCGCATTCAAACGTAAATTAACCAGTGAAATCAAAGTCGCCCAATTTTCAGGGTATGTTTCGGAACATAGTTCATATCATCATGGTGAAGCCAGTTTAAATGGAGCAATTGTAAATATGGCTCAAAACTTCGTCGGTTCAAACAATATTAATTTATTGGAACCCAACGGTCAATTTGGCACACGATTACAAGGTGGTGATGATAGTGCATCGGAAAGATATATATTTACAATGTTAAATTCGCTCACTCGATATATATTTCCAGAGGCAGATGACGCCGTATTAAAATATATTAATGATGATGGAACGATCGTTGAACCCGAATTTTACGCGCCGATTATTCCATTCGCGTTGATAAATGGTATTTCAGGTATTGGTACTGGTTTCTCATGTAACATTGCTCCCTATAATCCAAAACAGATTATTGGATATTTACGAAATAAATTATTGGGTAAAACCAATGAAGGTAGCGAATTCATCCCTTATTATGAAGGATTCAAAGGTACCATTCGTAAATTAGCCGATCAAAAATATTTGATAAAAGGATTATATGAAAAAGTAGGGGATGATAAAATCCGTATCACCGAATTACCCGTAGGTACATGGACGATGCCATATACGACATTCTTAGAAACACTCATGGATGGTAATACATTAGATAAGGCGGGTAAAAAAATACCACCCAGCATTAAAGATTTCACATCCGTTTGTACCGAAGTCACTGTGGATTTTACTGTCGTATTTCCAAAAGGAAAAATACAGGAATTAGAAGCATCTGTCGATGCGAATGGATGTAATGGTGTTGAAAAATTATTGAAATTGTTTACGACGATAAGTACAACCAATATGCATATGTTTAATTCCGAATTCAAATTACATAAATATACTACCATTGAAGAAATTATTGATGATTTCTATGGAGTCAGATTGGGAATCTATCAAAAGCGAAAAGCGTATTTGGTAGAAGATATGGAAAAGAAATTAGTGAAACTATCGAATCGTGCTAGATATATCCAAGAAACATTGGCAGGAACGATTGATTTAAGACGTAAAACCGGAGTCCAAGTGACTGAATTATTGACTGGTATGAAATTCGCATTATACGATGGTGATTATAAATATTTGATAAAAATGCCGATGGATTCAGTAACTCAAGAAAATGTGGCGAATATTATGAAAGAAAAAGAAAATACGGAAACGGAATTGGCGGCATTGAAAGCAACACCATTGGAGAAATTATGGACCAATGAATTAGACGTATTAGATGCAGAATATGATAAATATAAAAAACACCGCGAACAAATCCAAGCAGGTAGCGGGGTTAGTGAAAAACCAAAAAAAGCAGTAAAAAGTAAAAAATAAAATCCAGGGATTCCAGGGAACCTACGGTTCCCCCGGACGCCCCCTCCCTTTTTTGGGGAAGAGTAACTGGATGGAAATATTTTTAATGGAAAAGGAAGGGGTCGTAGGGGAAACCTTGGTTTCCCTACAAAATTGATTCACTTTTTTCACGGTTATGCTAACTATATCCAAACAAACCAACAAACAAATACCAAATATGCAATCAACCAGCCACTCTATTGAAATTGGATTTTCCAATAATTTAATCAATCAATTGAATAATACGCCATATATTCCATTGTATTTTGCAAAAGAACAACGACCTAATTATCATGATATGGTTGCTCCATCGAATGATGAATTTGTAGATATATTAGATATTGTAGAAAGAGGTAAATATAATCGTTATGTAAAAGATAATCTCGTACATCCTACTAAAAAACAAAGCATATTTGATGTGATTTCGTCCATGTTAAAAGTATTTATTGACGAAGAATAATACCAAACAATATTATTTTATATGTGACCAATAAAACAAAATAAAAATATAAAAATAGTATAATGATGACCCCCATTATACTATTTTTTACCGGCATTCTTTATTTGCCATATATCAATCCTTTTTTTTTAAACTTCAATTTCGGTAATAAAGTGAATATAAAGGATAGAGAATTTAAACGGCAAATCACTTATAAACTACCGCCCAAAAAACAGCAAATAGTGAACAAAATAACTGGGTTCTATGGACTTATTGGACCCGATGTAAATATGAGTACCGTAAATAATCTATTTGACCTCTTTATCGGCGACGGTAATATACAAGGTGCTTTTTTTGATAAAGGAAATATAACGGTTATAAAACATTTTGTGAGAACCGATAAATTATTATATGAAGAAGAGAACGGACGAATACCGAATAATAATTTTGTAAAATTAGTGTTCTCAATATTGAATAAATTTCATCTATTACCAGATATAATGGGTTTAGCAAATACCGCTTTATTAAATGTACGTAATAAAATATACGCCCTTTATGAAAGAGACCAGCCGTATTTGTTAAACATAAATTTTGCCAAAAAAGATATTACGACTCTTCAAAAACAAACCATCCCCAATATAGCACATATATCAGGACATTCCAAATATATAAATAATACCATTGAAACCGTGGATTATGATGTTCTCAAAAACCAATTAATATTTTATAAATTAAATTCGGAATTTAATACTTTATATAGTCATTCCGTAAAAACCCGATATATGCCAGTCGTCCATGATTTTTGGAGTAGTCCAGATAAAATTATTTTTATGGATTCCCCATTAGTGATGGATGTTGAGAACATTTTAAAAAAATCATTGCCGGTTTTATTACATAAAAAACAACCCACTTTTATTCATATATTAGATAAAACCACAAACAAAGTAGAAACATACTGTAGTAATGATAGTTTTTATATGTTTCATTATGCGGATATGATAGAAACGCCGGAAAAAATACATATCTATGGTTCTCTCTATGAAGAATTGGATTTCTCTGATTTGAATATCAAAGGTATGTATCGGGAAATTATTTTAAATAAAATCACGAAAGAGGTTTCTATTTCCAAAATACGAGAACTTGAAAAATTTGATTTGGATTTTCCCATTAAATTCGGTGATAAAATTGTCTTCCGTAATATACATAATAAAACAATCAATGGTTTCGTTATTTTTCATAAAATGAAGGTAATTAAAGAAATTATTTTTAATAATCTTTGTATTTGTGGAGAACCTGCATTGTTATATATTGATAAAATGCCGTATATTGTATCATTCGCTTATTCCAAAAAACAAAATTGTATTCTTTTTGTAAATTTGTTTAATTATGATAAAATTATTATAAATGTTCCATTTGAATTTAATATCGGGTTTCATTCTTTATTTATACCTACTCCGAAGGATGAGTAATAAATAAAATATTTTTTGTAAGGTATATAAAAAATATTTGGTATGATTATTAGTAAAAAATAGAATGAATAGTGTTGAATTCGCAGTAGTATCTGTTGGCGTTATATATATAAGCATTGTAGGTTATATATTAGCCAAAATGTTATGCGACAACCAGTAGGCGGTGGGTTATTCGTCATATATTAGGGGACATTTTTTAATTCTTCGTGTGCTATAATTTCGCAATTATTTGAACACACGAATACTTTTTTCATAATATATAAAATATCTTCTTTAGGTTTATCATATAGGTATGCATCACATATAAAACATTTTAAATCCAACGACCGAATAACTTGTAATACTGGTTCCATCTTGGGTCGATGTTCTACATTAAAGCCATTAATAATATCTTGTATTTCTTTTGGTAATGATGTTATTTTTGATAATATATTTTCCATTTTAGTTTGATTCAATTGATTTGTATTTTATGTATAAAAATCAATTTTTTATAGTGTTTTGTTTAAAAGAATTTAAATCGAGATAGTTGGTGTCTAACTGGTTTTATCATTTTGTTGAAAGAAAATAAATTATTTTGTGGTGGCACATTTTGTGTGGCAGCGTTATTATTTTCTTGTAATTCAACTTTAATTTCTTTATTATCAATTGGTTTCATCTCATCGTGCTTTGGTTCAACAACGGCTGGTTCAACAACGGCTGGTTCAACGACGGCTGGTTCAACGACTGGTTCTTCAACGACAGCAGGTTCAACGACTGGTTCTTCAACGACAGCAGGTTCAACGACAGCGGCTTCTTCTGCTACTGGCTCTTCAACGACGGCTTCTTCTGCTACTGGTTCTTCTACTACTGGCTCTTCAATGACTGGCTCTTCAACGACTGGCTTTTCTGCTACTGGCTCTTCTGCAACTACTTGTTCTGCTACTGGTTCTTCTTCTGCAACTGGTTCTTCTTCTGCAACTGGTTCTTCTTCTGCAACTGGTTCTTCTTCTGCAACTGGTTCTTCTTCTGCTACTGGTTCTTCTTCTGCTGGTGCCGCTTCTTCAACGACTGGTTCTTCTTCTGCTACTGGTTCTTCTGCTGCTACTGGTTCTTCTGCTGCTACTGGTTCTTCTGCTACTGGTTCTTCTGCTGCTACTGGTTCTTCTGCTGCTGCTTCTTCTGCAACTGGCTCTTCTACTGCTGGCTCTTCTGCAACTACTTCTTCGACAACTGGCTCTTCTGCAACTACTTCTTCGACAACTGGCTCTTCTGTAACTACTTCTTCGACAACTGGCTCTTCAACAACAGTTTCCTCCTTAGTGATTATTTGTTCTTGTTCTGAATTGTTCTCCATATTATATAATTTATATACATAAAATTATAAAATAATAAATACATCAATTGCTCCTAAATTTCAAACCCATTTTTTCAATTCCAATTGTTTATAGTCTCGGTCATGATTTCTTGGTAAGTCCAATGGTACCACTAATGAACTTTGGTCTTGGCAATATTTCATATATCCCATTGCTTCATTATATACTGCAGGCACTACATAATCTAATACTAATTTGTTTAATTTAGAAACTTGTGCGGTAATATCCGCTACATTATGTTGTGCGTATTGTAAATAAATACTTCGCATAATTACTTTTAAATTATCAATGTTTTGTTCTGATACAACAAATTTGTTATCAGACATTTTGTATACACCGGCGCGTAATCCGTTTTGTAATATTTGGATATTACCAGTAGAAAAAAATACTTGGCCCAATAAATTTGTTTCCCATACACCGGTTAGAGCTTCGCGATATTCAGTGGCCTTATTTTTTACTGCGATGCGCTCCTGCATTTGAAAACGAATATCAGGTGATGGAGGTTCTAATATATTCACCCGTCCGTTATATCTTTCTAAATTCAATATACTTGATTCATTATATATATTTTCAGGTTTTAATGACATTATAATATATTCTTTATTCAGAAATAAATACCGTCTAAAAGTATAAATTTAGGAAATAAAAACATTTTGTTATGACAAAAATTTATATATTTCTAATATATAATGAATTTTTATAGTATAGTATTATCAATAGCTATTTTATTATTAATATTAATATTAACTTATGTTGGATTGACTATGCAAAATACATCCAATAGTAAAGTCGTTTTTCCACCCGTAGAAGCTAAATGCCCTGATTATTGGGATTATACTGGAAATGCATGTGTAATACCTACAGTCGGTTCTGTAAACGTGGGTAGTGTCTATGATGTAAACGGTACTATTTTATTAAATGACGTCACTACATATGGTTTGACCGGCAATTCCTTAGTGGGCAATTCATATATTGATTTTACCAATCCTGTTTGGAATTCACAAGGATTATCTGGTGTTTGCCAGAAACAAAAATGGGCGAGTTTATACGGCATTCAATGGGACGGTGTAAGTAATTATAATTCTTGCTAAATATTTTTCTTTTTCGTTTTCATATATAATTTTGCACGCTATATATGAATTTCTAATTCATACGAAAATGTATCACTCGTTGAGGTTCTCCAAAGGTGAAATCATTTTTACTTAATGCCACCTCATTCTTAAACAAATAATGCTTTGTATATTCTTTATCCGTGGTCATTTCCATATGTTCGCTCATTAAGCGGCGTAAATTTTCCGTTTCAGGACCTATTTTTTCTACTTGTAATTGGACGGCAGTTCTTAGTAATTCGCGGTTCTCTGTATTTTCGTATTCTTTTAATAAAGAGCGTACGTTCTCTATATATCGATATATCAGTTCTCTCTTTTTTTGTATCAATTCCTTCCTTTGCGGATTATTATAGTTCTCATTATATTTATCACTCAATTCTTTCAACATCATATTTGTTTCATTATAATTATTTAATTCTTTTTTAAATTCTTCTACGGCGGTTTTTTCGTTCACAAAATTAAATAAAGTATCTAATTTTTGTTGAATAATCTTATCTTTCAACTCTCCTACGTGTTCTTTAAACATATACATCATCGATTCATTGTTCGAAAAAGTACCTGTATATAATTCTATTTTTAAATGACATGGCTGTTTGGCATCACCACATATTGCTATATGTCGGTCATCTTTTCTTTTAAATATAGTTCCTACGGGTCTTTTACAATTGATACACGCGGGTTTCAGAGATAAAAGTTCTTGTATTTTTATTTTTTTGGGCTTTGTTGACATAGTATACATCTTCTTTTTCTTCTCTAATATACCACTTTCGTATTGATGTTTTAATTGAAAATAAGTCATAAGCGCTTCATTATAAGAGATTTGTTGTTTCATATCTATTTCATCGAGTGGTTTTTCTTTGGGAATAGAAGGGGAATTACGAAATTCTATACTAGGGTTGTTCTCATAATTAAAATCCACTATGTTTTCTGGTAGGTTCTCAATAACGGTTATTTTATTACTGGAAATATTTAAGGTTTTAAGATTTTCTAAACCATGAAGGTCTAATATTTTGAAATGGTTATTTTGACAATGTATTTCTACTAATGATTTGGGTAGGTTCTCAATCTCTTCAAATTGATTATGTGAAATATTAAGGTACTCTAATTCTTTTAATTCTATGAAATTCAATTCGGATAAATAATTATATGGAATTTCTAAATGTCTTAGAGAACCAGGTAAATCGGACAAATTGAATAATAGATTTTGTTGAATGACTAATTTTGTTACACCATCTGGTATTCCGGTGATATTCGTAATTTCACCTTTTTCTATGATGATTGTTTTGATATGCGCGAAATCCTCGTCTTTTAAAATAGAGAAGTTAATATCACCTTGTAGATGAACATTTAATTCTAGTGTATTTGTGTTTTTGTTTAATTTATCTAAAATAAGCCGTAATTTTTCTTGGGCGGTATTATTTTCTTGAATAATGACTTCTCTTTGTTCTTTTATAATATTCATTTATGTATTATATAGATAATATATATTACATAATTACACATTTTTCTTGGTTCTCTTATGATTTTTCTTTTTGGAATTCTTTTTTCGTTTGTATTTGGTTTGATTGCCGCCTTTCCCAAATGTAAATACACTGCTTGTTTGTTTTAAGTCTTCATCTATTTTTGGAGTATATCCAATTCTATTTATTGAATCATGATTAATCCAATACATTTGTTTTATTTTTGTGAATGCTGCTGTGAATATTTTTTTAAAAAATATCTTATACTTAAATATTTCTTCTTCTTTGATATGTTCAGATATCCATTCGTCTAATGATTTTGTATTATTATCTATATCGGTGATATACTTACTTGAAAAAATATCTATATGTCCGTCGGCTCCAGATTTTATTTTTAAACCTAAAAAAACAAGAAAATCGTGCATCATTATTATTGGTCTCCCCAATCTTATATTATTTAAATTTAAATCGCACATAATTATTAATATAAATAGTTTTATTATCTTTTTAATTCTTATTTCATCGCTCATACCAAATAAATACGTTTGCATAAATAGCTGTTCATTTGTTATATAATCATAACTCTCGCCTAATTGCAATTTCAAAAATTTAACGATTGCATCTACACTGTTAATGTCTTCAGTTATTACACCATATAACCTTCCTTTTTGTTTTATTACTCTTTTATATATAATCGAGTTCTTTGATACATTTATATCTTCGTTACATTGTTTAGTATCTACTATTTTTTTATAAAACCCAAAATCGATTAATAATGATTTTTGTTCTTCGAGATTTACCATTATATTATTTACATGTAAATCCATATGTATTATACCAGTTGATATAAATAATCTTATTATATTTATAATAATATTGGCAATGCATATACAATGCTTACCACATTCGGGTGAATTATAAATGCCTTTTATATGTCTTTGGTCTTTTTGTATGTTGTCTAAATAATTATCAAGCGTAGTATATCCATTTGCATATTCCATGCCAATTATACCAACTTCAACTGTTAATGATCTCTTTTTATACTCCAAAATTTCTTCTATTACCTTTTGTGTTATAGTCATTTCTCTCAAATTTGTTGATATATGAGGGTCGTTTGAATTATTAGTATACATTTCTCTTGTATATTCAGTTTTTTCTTTGATTTTGTTATTAAAAATAGTTAATATTTCTGAATCTAGTTTATTTGGTATGACATCATAATAAATAATTGAAGGACAGATTGGTATATTATTACTTTCAAGGGTTTTTTTATAAATATCCAATTGTATATTTTTCTCTTTTTCAAAATCTTGTTTAATCATTGTAATTTTATCTCTTTGATCAATTGCGTTTGCATAGTACAATTTTTTTGGTGTTATTAATGCAAATTTTACTAATATGTTTGTTACAGGAATAGTATATTTTTTGTCACTATCTAAATTTAAAAAGACCGCATCATTGGGTGCTATTTTTATAATAAAAATATAACCAGCTAATGAATTATATGAAATACATTTTATCTCTGTGGCATTTTGTATCATATACGTAAATGCCTTTGCGTATTTTTCGGTCTCAGTATTGCCTTCAAAATTTTTATTAGGATTTAATGCTAAACCACCATGTTGCATTGGCGTTGATATATATTGTATGTATATAATAAATCCAATAAAAAATCTCCCAAAGAAAAGGAAGGGGTCGTAGGGAGGGTTCGTCCAAGGGAACCGTAGGTTCCCTGGAGAAAATTGATTTACTTTTTTCCCAACAAACTATCAGTATCTCAAACAAACCAACGAGCAAACTAACAAATCCATATTAACTAATATGAACACCATTGAAATATTTATTCCAAGAATCTTAGGAACCATTACTAAAAATACAGTAATCAAAACATTCAGAGAATTACGAATTGGCAATATAACAACCATTGATATGCATAAAAAAATAAATGAAAATAATAATGCTTATTCATTTGCGTTTATCTCTATTGATTTATACAATAATGAATATACCAAATCATTCAAACACATTTTAGATACAAAAGAGTATACCCGAGTTACCTACGATTATCATAAAAATCAATATTGGGAAATAAAAAAACATATTCTCCCTGAATTTCGTGCTAAATCCCGTATTCCATCTCCGAATTCAATTACAAATGCATCATTCTTTGATAATGACATGGATGATGAACTCGCACAAATAATAAAACCAACACCAATGAAATTATTTGAATCTCATTTTACACAAAAAGACAAAGATGATTTAGTAAAAGAATACGAAGAATTAGAAATGGAAATGTTACAAATATTCAATGCTAATACAATTGTAAACAATAAATTACAATTGTATAAATTGTTCTAATAAAAAATCAAAAAAATAAAAATAAAAAAACAGAAAAAGTACCATCCAACGGATTTCATAATCCCGGATTGTATTTTTTCTATGATTACACTATACAGATGTCAAATACAAATACTCATAAATATAATATTGAAAAATTAAAAAATGATTTTGACAACATTATTGCACTCAAACAAGAGATCGCCAAAACAAAAAGTGTAGTTGCCGAAATTCTTAACCAGTTAAAATCCGTCTATAATGATTTATTGAAATCAAATTCCAAAAAAATATTTTTGTTTTGCTTGGATTCGTTCTATTTTCAATACAAAACATTCGCTATGGAAATGGACAATATTGATAAATTCCGTAGTTTATTAAACAACCGTATGTATTGTGATTATTATAAATTACATAACATCATCATCAATAATATAAAAGAGAACAAAATAGACATTGTGTTTGAAAATGTAGACTTAAAATCTTATCCGGTTTATAAAGATTTAGAACCTTTCCAAGAATATAAATTAGACGATATCCGTGATATCCATGAGAACATTTTACAAATCATAAATGAATTATATAGTCAATGTAATAAAAAACAGGGTAATATTGATAATTATAATGAAAATCACCGTATCGGGTTCTCCATTTCTAATTTTATAAACACTTTGAATTATGAAAATGCGGTTTTAAATCACCAAATATCTTTATATGTGAACTATCTATCTTTTTTTCATATATCACAAAAAAAACAGCTCAACCGTTTATTTGTACGCATTACTGACTTTTGTAAAGAAGTAGAAGATAATGTAAATATTAATCGTACCTTTTCGATTGATGATATTGAGAACCAAGAAAAATTACACAGGTTTTTTTCTATCGGTGACGAAATTGATATAAATAATATTTTGGAAGATAGTGAATTATTAATTGAAAATACCGAAAAATTTATCGGCAAAATAGATGCGGTGATTCAAAATGGTGAAATTGCGAAAGTTACTTTTACCGATGAACCGGTCGTCATCGACGATGCCGTTGTAGAGAACATATCCATTGAAATTACAGATAATAATGAAAAAACGGATGTATCAAAGAATAATGAAACTACGTAAAAATCCAATGATTGTATATATTTTTTTATAGACAATATATACAATGGAAAATACCGAAAAAGAAAAAGAGAATTTAGATAAAAAAGAAACAAAGTCTGTTACCAAAAACAATCCCGAAACGGGTAGCACTACCCAATCTAAAAACGAAAAATTCGTAGAATGGTCCCCTGAGAATGAAATGATTATGGTTGAATGGTGTGATGTAGCCCAATGTTATAAATGGCTCAATACACGCGCACATACCAAATATAAGATGATGAATGCGTGGTTTACGATACCAGCTATTACCCTTTCTACGATATCGGGTACTGCATCTTTCGCCCAAGCCAGTTTACCAGTAAGTATGCAGAGTTATGCACCAATGGCAATTGGAACCCTGAATATATTAATAGGTATATTGACAACCGTACAACAATATTTGAAAATATCGGAATTGAACGAAGCACACCGTGTTTCGTCAATCTCATGGGATAAATTTGCGCGAAATATTCGCATTGAATTAGCAAAAGCACCTTCGGAACGAATGGACGCGGGACCTTTTATCAAAATATGTCGTCAAGAATTTGACCGTTTAATGGAAACCAGCCCGGCGGTGAATGAAAAAGTAGTCAAAGAATTCTTTGATGCGTTCAATGGTAAAGAAGGATCGATAGAACGAAAACGGTTCGAAGCATTGAAAAAACCCGATATATGTAATATTATCATTAGTGCGAATGAATATCGCCATCCATGGTATTTAGATGAATCTACCAATACCGGAACGGATAATATCCAATTTGTAGAAACTGAAAACGAAGAATTTATTAGACAAAAAGAAAAAGAATTATTAGAAAAAGAAAACAAATTACGCGATAAAGAAAACGAGGCAAAAGAAAAGATAAGCCGTCGTGAAAGCGCACAAAAGATGTTTCAAAAAGGGTTTATGGAATTATCCCAAAGACTGAAACAACAAACCAAAAAAATAGAAGATTATGTAAACGCCTTTCAAGGGATGTATGGCCGTAAACCTATTGCGGATGAAATAGAACGACATGTAGAGGCACTGATTGAAAGTGGAGAAATAGAACGCGAAACATTGAATAAATTTTTATCAAAATATAATGCGGAAGGAGTATTGGATCTAGTGTAGTTCCGGGAAACCGTAGGTTCCCCCGGACGCCCCCTCCCTTTGTATGGGAAGTAAGATATTTCTATCATACTGCCTGTATTTTACAAATATATTTAGAAAAATGAATGATAATGCATAGGAATAAATATATTGACATATAGTATAAAGATGACAAAAACAAAGTTTACTCGCGCTAGCCGTAAAGGGCATAGACAAAATAAAACGAACAAAGGTGGAAAAAACAGAAATAACAAAAGTAAAAAGAACAAAAGCAAAAAAGGTGGAGATATTGCAGGTTTCGCTTCCAGAATGTTAGGTAAATGTGATAGTTTACGAAAATCCAGAATAGAGAATGGATTGAATATGTACTATAATAACCTTGGTAAACAGAATGTTCGTAATCCAAACAGGATATCAGATAGTTTAAAAGGTATTCCAAAAATACCGAACTGTGATGGTACATATGAAGACTTTGACCCAACAATACATAAAGTAACCAATGAAATTGAAGATCAACGAATATAACTTCATTAGGTACCAGTTAAATAAATATATTTCATCGGAAAATATATTTATAGACACCGAATTATTCGATTATAATTCAATTCAGAGAAAATAAAACATACCCCATTCTAAGGAAGGGTCATAGGGGGTAGAATCCCTACCCCCTACCATTGGTTTCCCTGGAATTAAGGGAGGGGGCGTCCGGGGGAACCGTATGTTCCCCGGATTGGTTCATAATGTCCTCCCGTCCAATACAAATAAACCGTTTTTACATATTCTCCATGGGTCGGTATGAATTCTATGTCTTTTTCACTACGATCTCTATAATTTTTCACAATGACCCGAATGCGCCATATACTACATGCCGCCTGTATTTCATTCGCCCCACCCCAGCTGCTCGTTTTTCGCATATCTCTCACATAATTTTTGTTTTCCAATTCCAATACAAATTTCGTATCCAATCCATTGATTATCGGACCGTCTCGTTCTAAATAATCACAAACAATTTGCCGAATATCAAATGGTGTTTCGCGTATAAACGCACTTAAACTATTAAATAAACATGACATTATATATGCTCTATATAAAAAGCATATATAACTTTTTTTACAAAATATTTTACGCAGCGATTATGTATTTCTAATAACCGCCACAAATTTCAGTAAATCGCATTGGATCTTTCATACACCATAATTGCTTATAATTTTCAAAGAAATAAATACAACTATATTTTTGGTGTGTTTTTGGTATATCTTCTGCTGGTATACCATCTAAACTTTCGTCATCATCATCTTCATCAATATCAAAATTAATCGTATCAATATCCTTATGAATATTCAATACATATAATGATTTATCAATATAAGTCGCATATCTTTTAATCGTTTTTAATTTTTTAACTTCATCTTTTTCAATCGGATCGGTTGTAAAAAAGATACAATTATTTCCAAATACTGAATGGTAAATCAAATATGGCATTTCTGGTATATGCTTATATTTGGGGTTGTTTTCAGGATCATCCAAATATACATTTACATAATCATTTTCATCTTCGGTAAGTTTACATAAATATAAACAACATGGTATATTGACATTCTCATTATTTTCATCTGTTACATACGCAATATGTTCGTTATGAGTAAATAAATGATAAATATTTTCATCAGTATAACAATTACCAAATACTTTTTTTTCATTGATAAATTCGTCTAATATACACCATAATTGATTTTCATTTTGGATTACATTATAATTTGTAGTATCAAAGAATGCATATATAATATTATTCTGCTCTTCAATATATCCACGGTATGACGCATTTATTATTTCATCGCCAATATTATTCACTAATTTTTTAAATTCAGAGAAACATTTATTCTCAAATATTTCTCGCGGGTCTTCATCAGGTTTTTCATCAAATAATTCGGGGTTTAATTCAAAACTTGGAAAGGTTAATGTACTATGATCTTTGTTTGGCTTATCTACAATTTCCAAAAAGAATTGTAAAAATGGGTCTTTGCATTTACCGATGACTTTAAACGTACAAAAACGTATTTCATAAGGTTTGGTATCATTGGTTTTACCAATAGTTACACCAAAATCGCGGTCTAATATTTCATTACTTAAATAATAATATTTTTTATTATGGAATGTATATTCCGGACGGTCTATATACAAATGTCTAATTTTATTTAATTGAAATGGTGTAATGGGTAAATCTGAATTTTCAAATAAATTTTCTAAATTTGGTGTCTTTGGTTTACTACTCGTGCTACTATTAGTACTACTGCTATCATTCCCTTTTTTCGAAATAAATTCATCAATCATTTTCATAATATATTCTTTTCTTGTATTATCATTTATTCTTGGTATTTCCATTATTATTATATATTAACCTCTTATATTTTTTATATTCATTTGTAAATTATTATTTGTATTACATTTTACATAACAACAAAATATATTTTTGAAAACGATATAAAACCAATACGACTAAATACTGTATAATAACTCAGATTATTACTAATCTATAAGTTTTCAAACTTTCTATTCTCCCTTATTTACATCCAATGTACGAAGAAGAACAATACGATAACACAAACTCTGAACCAGACGTTGATATGAATGCTGGATATGTTCCAATAGAAGAAATGTCTGACGCTCGCTCCGTATCATCCTTAGACACCGTTGGTAAAAAACAATTGATGTACTATGATATGGTAAAGAGCGTTGATAAATGTTATCATAAATTAAAACGCAATATGAATGGTAATAAAGTGACAATAGAATTATATAGCACGATGTGTATACCTCGTACGAATATTCGTAATGCGGCATCTGGTTCTTATTTAAATTATCGTTGTGGTACTAGTGATGAATTTTTATTTTATAAAGTAGGTATTTCTACTACTGAAAAATGTTTGGGTGAAAGTAGTATTTGCTTCTTTGATAGTCCAGAGCAATATGAGCGTATTATGAATACGACTATTCCAGCGGATGAAAAAGAGGCATGGCATTTACGCTTCATGAACGAACAAGTTAGAAGAAATAAAAACTATTAGATATGTATAAAATTGAAACATATAAACATCAATAAAATGATAGAAAAAACACAATATATTGAAAAACGATAAGCAAATAAAAAATTTGGTATAAAAATAATACTTCTTATATATTATACGAAGCATTATGAATTTTATGATATTATTGAGTGGATTAATATTCCATTTTTCCAATACACCAAAACATTTTATATTTCCTGTATCTGACAAAAAGTCATCATCATTGAATATACCCAATAGTAATAAATTTACTGATTATAAATATTATGGTAAAAATTATTTAAATAATGGTTATGATGAACGTTATTATTACCGTATTTACGATGAACCAGATGCAAACAAATCACTTGAAAATATACGCCAAACATATACAAAATTAAAATTATTAAAATTATTAGAGAACCCAGAGATAGGCGTTCCAGTTAAAATAGAAGCCATACACGAGCATAATTTTATATATAAAAAATCTCCTTTATCTCCGGATATCAATGCAGGTGGTTTGATGGATGAATGGAACTTTGATTTGGACCCATAAGTTACGACAAATTATATATACAAAACAACATAAAGTTATTTCGGGTTATTTTATTAGGAATAAACTTATTAACATAATATATATTTATATTTTATGTCTAATTTACAAAATTCATCCTATGGTACCATAAAACAAACCACGAATTTTGATGAAGAAACTGTAGATCCATTACAAAGTGAAATAGATGATTTTTTAAAACATAGCAGAAATCAGCCGATAGAATCGAATTATTTTAAACTTTCGTTCTATGGTTGTATTGTGTTATTTTTTTTACTTTTTACTTATCTTATTAATATTTCTACCAAAGTGTTTGTAAATAATAGTAACGCGTCCACTACACAAAACTTCATGTCATCGTCTGGAAAATTACAACCCAATGTCGCAACCACCACTACTACAAAACCCAATTTCATTTTAATTGTGGCGGATGATTTAGCATGGAATTCGATTGGTTATACATCAAGTGAAATGTCCGCGGTTACCGAACAAATAACTCATTTAGCCAGTAAGGGTATTATTATGAATAATTTTTACGCCCAAGAAGTATGTTCGCCTAGTCGTGGTTCATTAATGACTGGTAGATATCCGCTCACCATTGGTATGCAATATGGTATGGTGGGTAGTGTTGCTGAATGGGGTATGCCATTAGACGAAATTACTATAGGAGAAGTATTAAAAGAGAATGGATATACAACCCATATGTTAGGTAAATGGCATCTCGGTTATTTTTCCCCATTATTTTTACCAACCGCACGTGGTTTTGATAGTTGGATTGGATATGCAAATGGCGAAAATTATTATTGGTCTAAAAAATTACCCGATTATCCCAAAAATTCGGATTTTATTACTTCCAATACGAGTTGCTATAAACCCTATGAAGGCGACGATAAACATGATTATTCTACCATTTTTTATACATCCAAAGCGATCAGTATTATTCAAGAGCATTCTTATGAAACACCATTGTTCTTGTATTTAGCCTATCAAGCCGTCCATGACCCATTTATTGATTTTGGTATTTATGAAAATGGAATGCCCGATTCATACATTGACGATGATATATTAACATCAATCCACCTGAATATAACGGGTAGATTACGTCAAGAATATGCCAAATCACTTTATATGTTAGATAAATCAGTGGGTGAACTATATGATGCACTGGTAGAAAAAGATGTCATGGATAATACTTATATTATTTTTATGTCGGACAATGGTGGCTGTTTTTACGGAGGTGGTAAAAATTCTCCATTACGTGGTTCAAAAGGTACTTTATTTGAAGGGGGTATAAAAGTTGATTCATTTATTTATAGTCCCAAATTGGCAAATGCTGGTACTACTTATGACGGATTAATGCATATTAGTGATTGGTTCCCTACTATTATGGAATTGGCAAATATAGATTATTCATCGGATGATGATAATGCCTTAGACGGTGTTAGTCAAATCTCGGGTTGGACGGGGGTTTCTACTCCACGAAGTGATATGTTATATAATATGTATACCCATCTTACTGATATTGATTTTGATATTTGGACGAATGGTTCGTTTGCGGTAAGAGATAGTCGTTATAAATTGATGCATACATATGATGACAAAACATATGGTACATGGGATGATATAGATGAAACTACCAGTGACGATGATAATTTAGATTCAGGAAATGGTTGCGCTCAACAATTTGTCACTGGCACATTTGAATATTGGTTATTTGATTTAAATACCGACCCATATGAAACCAAAAATATATATAATTCACCCAATATACAACATGTCAATGCGAAAAATAAATTATATGATTTATTACCTGATTATTTAGAAAACGCCAAAACGAAAATGTCTATGAGTTTTTCCGAAAAATCTAAAAAAGTATGGGAGGAAAATGGTAATCATGTGATCCCCTGGGCGAATGTGGATGCTTTAAAGAATGGGGATACATATACATATCCTACTCTATGTTGATTTTTCGAAACAATATTATATGAAATGATATAAAATATTTTCATATAATATCTATATTACATGTCCTCTAAAACCCCCGTTCGTGCGATTGCGGTATTCAATACAAAAAAGATTCAAGGTATGGTTTATTTTACCGAAAATTTGGCCGATAATACAGTCATTATGGATATACATATAGAAGGTCTACGCAAAAATGGATTACACGGGTTTCATATTCATGAATGTGGCGATTTAAGTGAAGAATGTGAAAGTATGTGCGCGCATTTTAATCCTTATGGAAAAAAACATGGATGTCCGGGTGCCAAAGAACGACATGTCGGAGATTTAGGCAATTTAATAACCAATCAAAATGGTATCGCCCATTACCAAAGAATAGACAATATGATAAAATTAAGAGGAACCAAAGCAAATATCATTGGTCGAGGATTAATCATCCATGCCGATGAAGACGATTGTGGTTTAGGAAATAATCTGGATAGTTTAACTACTGGTAATTCGGGTAAAAGAATTGCGTGTGCCATTATTGGGTACGCCAAACCAAAATAATTTTTATAATTTTAGTCATTTTATATAATAAAAATCTGTTTATTATATAACTAATAATGAATAGTAACCATATTCCTGTAAACGCATATGTATTTATCGGGTTAGCATCAGTTGTAATGGCTGTTGTTACATTAATGGATAGTAATGTAGGGGATGATAAACAACCAGAAACTCCGGCAAACGAGACATCTTCAGTAACTGATATGTTGCCATCTTTTTCAAATCCGTTATCCTCGAATAATGTTCCAGCCGATCAGCCACCAAAAGAAGAAGGTAATATGTTTTCTGGTATGTTTAATTCTGATAATAATGCAGCACAACCACCTGCGGCAGAAACACCGAACAATAATGGTTTTAATCCATTTGGTGTTGCAGCAAACTCGGATGAAGGATTAGCAAAAGAAGCTCCGCCAATTGATAATCCATTTCAAGCCCAACCCGTTCAAGCTGAACCAGTACAAGCTCAACCCGTTCAAGCACAACCAGTCCAAGCTCAACCTGTATTATTCGGGGGCAACAAATACAATAAAACAAATAAACATAAATCGAAACGTAATAAAAAAACCAAAAATCATAGAAAGAAATAATTACGCCACTTTTTGTAAATTTCTTTGGAAAAATTCATTGATTTTAGCTACATCTGCCCCTACTATAATATCATTGGGAATATAATTGATATTTCCTTTTTCATAAGACAAAATCACTGGAATTCCATTTACCATTTTTTTACTTTTTAAAAATCCGTAGAAATCAAAACATTCATCTACATCAATCAATACACATTGGACTTTTTCATTTGTCCTTTCGAACCATTCGTGTACTAAACCTTCTATTTTCTTACATGGTCCACACCATTCAGCACCGAATTTAATAATAATTACTCCCGGATTGGTTATTAATAATTTGGCAAAATCGTCACGAGTCTTTACTTCTGTTATAATTGGTAGAGATGGCATTATAAATATATTATTTATTGCAATATATTTATATAGTTTTTTATAGTTTATTTTTGTAATAAATATTCTTCTCTATATACAAATGTCACAACCTCCACCACATAATTTAAATATCCATATGTATAATCTACAAGAGATTTTAGGATTATTTGATTTAACGTATACCATTACCATTGAGGATTTAAAACGAGCCAAAAAGAAAGTATTAATGTTACACCCTGATAAATCCCGTCTTTCTCCGGATTATTTCCTCTTTTATAAAAAAGCATTTGATATTATCCTTCAATTATATGAGAACAACAATAAACAAAATCAAACAATCAATAGTGAAACCGTGAAATATAAACCATTGGAAAATACACTGAATAATGCTGCCAAAAATAAAGTAAAAACGGTGATTGGCGAAATGGATAAATCCGAATTTAATAATACCTTTAATCAATTGTTTAATGATAATATGGTGAAAAAACCGAGCCAAACTCGTAATGACTGGTTCTCCAAAGAAGAACCTATTTATAATATTGATCCCAATGTATCTACGAAAAATATGGGGGCGGTTTTAGATACGATTAAACAAAAAAATGCGGAATTGGCTAAATATAATGGTATACAAGAATTATATGTAAATAGTAATAGTGGTTCTCGTTTATATGATGAAAATGAGGATGAAGAAGCTGAAGATGTTTATATTAGTACGGATCCGTTTAGTAAATTGAAATTTGATGATTTACGAAAAGTTCATAAAGATCAAACGGTATTTGCGGTGAGTGAACGCGATATAAATAAAGTTCAACAATATTCATCGATGGATCATTTTATGCGAGAACGTGGTAAACAAACATTGACACCGTTGGAAAAACAAGAGGCGGAATATATGTTGGCAATGAAAGATAAACAATATAGAGAAAGATTGATGCAAAAGGAATATCAGGCAAATTTGAGAGCATTGGAAAATGCGGAAAAAAACAAGACGGTTTTATCTAGTTTTTTGCGATTGCATTAAAATCCAGGGAACCTACGGTTCCCCCGGACGCCCCCTCCCTTGGACGAAGCCTTCCTTTTTCTATGGGAATATAACAATTCAAATTCCTATCTAGTATAAAATAATATAAAGATTTGTTATTTATATTATTACTGATAATGAATAGAGTGGAACAAATGAAAAAAATTCAAAATGAAGCGTTGGAACTATTTACTAAAAAAAATATTGATTACGGCGACGCATTTGCTAAATATGGAGTTATAGGAGTTTTAATGCGCATAGAAGATAAGTTACAACGTTCTATGTCTATAACAAAAAATGGTGTAAATTTAGTAAACGACGAAGGAATTAGAGATACATTGATTGATTTGCATAATTATGCAGCAATGGCGTTAATGTTATTAGATGAATAAACAGATGTATAATTTATTATATTTGTAATAAATTATCTTTTCCAAGCTTCCATAAAAAGGGAGTGTTTCTCCGGGGGAACCGTAGGTTCCCTGGAATTAAGGGAGGGGGCGTCCGGGGGAACCGTAGGTTCCCTGGAGTCCCTGGAAAAGCCATGGTTTATCCACATCCAACATCAATCCTCTATAATCTACCTCTCGGTTTTCTATATCACTATATCCCTCTATTTGGACTACCGTAAATGGAAATAACATATACCAATTATGTTGTCGTTGTAAACTTTTCCAATACATATCCAATGCATATAATTTGGGATTAGGGGTCCGCATTAAATTCGTCGCACTTTCACGAAAATTTGTGATTAATGTATCATAATAATGGCGTTTTACTACATAACCCGTGGTCGTTTGACAATTAGACACCTTAATACAATATTCATGAGGTTTTGCATATGGTGGTGCGTTGTTTCCACCGATTAATAAAACATCCCATGCAATCGATTTATTATCATAAAACTTTTGTAAACTATCTTTCAACATATCAGGACGCAAGAAACATATGTCATCTTCACAAATAAACACATACTCATAATCGCGTTCTTTAGCGATTTCCAAACATTTGATATGACTTAACGTACATCCAATAGCACCTAATTTGGTTTTAATTGCATTAAACCGTTCACCGCTTATATTCATTTTCAACAATTCTTTATTCACATGTTCTAAACGATCCTTACGATGTTCCAAATTTATATATAAGGTATTTTTAAATAATTCCATCGACTTGTAAATAAATATATATGTATCAATCCATATATTTATTCTTTTTATTACTAATATTATTTATTTTTATTGTATTGCCTGTAAAATATTCGCTTCATTTTCAATCGTTTCTGTCGTCTCTGTCATTTCTGTGAGTATAGTTTCAATTATTTTCTTTGATTTTAACTCTAATTCGACCTCTTGTTTTACATCTTTTATATTTATAATTTTATTATATTGGACAGGTTGTTGTACTGGAATGGTTTTTGGTTCTACTGCTACACACATATGTTGTGGTATTATTTGTAATTTCCAATAATGTATTAGTACAATTTTATGTTGGTCGTCAATTGTATATGCCATTTCAGTTCCTTCTACTTCATTATATAATTTATATGCAAAATCATATTGATTATTATATATGATACTATACATATTCGCCGTTAATAAATGATATTCCTTTATTAATCGTTCTCCGTCAATTTCATAGGCATCTTTTAATGCTTCATAAATAATTTTATTACGCGGCAAAGCACCTAAGAACCCTTGAAAAATAGTTCCTTTTATATATGAATTCACTGAGAAAAACTCATAGTCTTTGGCAATATCGTTTAAATCTGTATATATCATAGCATCGCTGTCTAAATATACACCTCCTTGTACGTATAAAAAATAATATCGGAATAAATCGGCTTTATGTGCGCCTATTTTAAAACTAAAAAATTTATTTATTATATTCGGGAATTCGGCAACCGGATTGTTTATAAAATATTGTATAATTTCTTTATCCGTATAATGCCGATATTCCCAATCAGGTGACAAATCGTTTATTTGGTCTATTACATATTGTGGTAATGGTTTTTTGGAAGTTTGAAAAATAATTTTGGGTATTTTTGTCATTGGGTACTTGTATTATTATATACGTATTTTTTTATTTTGGTTCTCAACGAAATGTTAAAACAAAATAAATACACAAACAATTTAAATATATGAAGATATATTTAATTACAGATACAAATATATTTATGGAAGAAGAATATATTTCAGCGTATGAATATGAAAAAAATGTAAATCCAGATTTAATGCTTATCCCTTTTTATGAGAAAAATATTAATGAATCTGAATATGGCATTGACATGATAGATTTTTCAAATATATTTAATGTATCATACAAATCAACAACCCCAAATTTATTGGCTTCTTTTATAAAAGTAGAAAACGATGGTAAAATAGAATTAAATAATATCCAGTATAATGAATTTAATGCAACATCTCATTTGTTTTATATTATAAAGGGGACTGCATCTATTTATATAAATGACGATGAAGAAAAAAAGATTTATTCAGGAGATATTCTCATTAGTCCATGTTTTACTGCATTAAGCATATTAAATAAAGGTGATGAAGAACTACTAATATACTATATAAATGATAGTCCTTTGATAAATTACCTTGGTAGTAAAGCGGAAAAAAAATTATTTAAACCTGCAATTTATACCAATGCGTTTCTTCTTCAACAATTGAATGATTTATCAAATAAAAAGAATAATAGAAAAGGAATTTTGCTAAGTAATAAAGATACAGAAGAATTAGGTATAAATACAATTACACCCGTATTATGGGCGTTGTATAATGAACTTCCACCTAAAACTACCCAAAAACCACATAAACATAATTC